>OCTX012230480.1_pt1 | contig 12326 bp, 9 predicted proteins | sample 1539691 | NCBI WGS metagenome assembly OCTX01 (sample SAMN02144231, study PRJEB22623) | gut metagenome | biome: sheep rumen | host: Ovis aries | place: New Zealand
GTCCGGAATGCGGCAGGATCCTTTCCCCGCTGGCCGGAGAGGCATTGGATGGCGTCCAGGCCATTCGCCAGGGGAAGCGGGCCCGGGAGGAAGCAGGCAAGAGGATCCGGCATTCCGAGCGGGATCTTTCAGCCCGCCCGGGCGCATCCAGGGCAGGAATGATGCCGGCTGTACGGGATACGCGGAGGGAGGATACCCCCGAAAACGAGGAAAATGGCTATACCCCGGCGGAGGATGAAACAGCCGGGGAGGCCGGCGAAGGTTTTGAACGCCGCCGCCAGAAAAGATATGATGATTCGGTGGATGAATCCACCGCTGAAAGATACGCCGCGATGTACGCAACCGGTACAAAAGTCTCCCACCTGGTGAACTGGGTGAAGGTGGCTATCGCGGCGGTTCTTGCGGTGATTCTCCTGGTTGCGGGCGTCTGGTTTTTCCTGAACAGAACAGGCGCAGGGCAGCGGCTGCTGGCCCGGATGGGAAGGGATGCCAGTTCCGTAGCCTACTGGGCGGTCGGCGATGAAAAAATGAACAGCGGCGATATTGACGGCGCTATCGAATGCTTTGAAAAAGCCCGGGCGAAGGATGAAGCGGAAGGCGTTGTGGACGTGGACGGACTGCTGACGCTGGGGAGTGCCCTGGAAGCCGCAGAACGAACCCAGGAAGCGGCTGCGCTCTATGAAGAAATCTACCTGACGACTCCTTCAAGAACCGAGGCCTATGTAAATCACATACGGATTCTGCAGAACAGCCAGATTGAAGGAGATCTGGCAAAAGCGGGAGACCTGATGAAGCTGGCATACGAGAAGACAGGGGATAAAACGTTCCTGAGCCAGCGGAGCGATCTGCTTCCCGCACCGCCGGAGGTGAAACCCATTGCCGGATATTATGAGAGGAAAATCACCCTGGAGCTGAGTTCCTACCAGGGATATGACGTTTATTATACTTTTGACGAGAATGCGGAGCTGCCGTACGGCGGGATCAAAGCGACCCGGTCAGGCGGCATCATGCTGGAAGAAGGGATCTACAACCTTCGGGCAGTGGCGGTATTCGGTGAGCTGGTTTCAGATGAGCTGCACGGCACATACAAAGTCATTATGCCTTCTCCCATGACGCCCCGGGCTACGCTGGCGCCGAACACCTACAGGACGAGCCAGCAGGTACGCCTTAAGCCGGGGGTGGATGACGAACAGGATACCAGCATTGTGATTTACTATACGGTGGACGGATCCGCGCCGGATTCGGACAGCCCGATTTATGACGGGGAACCGATCCGCCTTCCGAACGGCTGGGTAACCCTGAAAGCGGTGGCTGTGAACCGGTACCGTAAGCTTTCCAACGTGCTGGAAATCAAATACAAGATAGAGGCAAATCCAAAGCCAAAGACAGCTTTTTCCGCGGATGACACCATCGACAGCCTGAAGATTTTCAAAACAACGCAGCCGGAATTCAACGCGTCCTACGGAGAGGGCACACCTGCCGGATCCGTCCCGGTGGAAGGATTTGATACAGACTGCCGCCGATTCGACTATCCGTGGGGATACGTGATCATGAACCTGTCCAAGAAGAACTGGGTGCTGACCGAGATCTCCATTGATCAGGCAGGAACATTCACCGGTCCGCGGGGTACACAGATCGGGGACACGGAGAGTTTTGTTGTGGACAAGTTCCGGGATATGCAGCAGATTGAGAGCAAGAGCGGGAACCGGGGACTGTATGCCCTGGACAACGGATCCACCGGCAAGATCTGGGTGCAGGAGGAAGGACAGAAAATCATCCGGTACCGCTATCCGGTGGACAGCCACTGGGTGCAGCTGGAGTATCTGCTTTCCGCATCCGGCACCGTAAAGAACATAAATCTCAAGTATATTCCGTAAACGTGGGTGCCGCCGGAAATTACGGGTCCGGCGGAACGGAACGGAAAAGCGTGCATCCCATTTCACGGAATTCCCGGATTTTCCGGCGAAGCGCTTCTTCTGGCACATCGAAACGGGCCGCCAGGCAGGAAAGACAGAAAAAACGGGAAGCACCGCGGTTGATCATTTTCCTGGTGAGACCGATTTCATCGGAAGTCAGGGGACGCCCGCATTGAAGACAGACCGGCAGATTGCTGCCGGTCTGCCTTTTTGAATTTATCGAATTACACATTTTTCCGGACCAGACGGCAGAGATAAAGCCGCATGTCATGGCCGGGAATGACCTGGTTGAAGTAGTCGCTCTTCATTCCAAGGGATTCCCCTGTATAGACATCCTTTACATCCAGCGCGAAGCCGGAAGAGACGGGGAGGCCCAGATCCACCAGCTCACAATGAATTGTGCTTTCCGCCTCGGAAAGATTGATGAACGCAAGGGCAAAGTCCCCGCCGGAAAGATGCCGGAAGATGGTATAGGAGGAATCCGGGATTTCACGCCAGGGCATTTCGCCTTCCCTGGCGTCCGGATTTCCGGTGAAAATGGAGGTTCTGCGGATCAGGTACGGCGGACGGCACTCCTCATCCTGATCGATACGGAGCAGATCGGGATGTTTCATCAGGGCTTCATATTCCGGAGCCACGGACCGAAGGTCCGCACCCAGCATCAGCGGAACACCGCACAGGCACCAGAGGGAAAACTGCATCCGGTACTCCTCATAGGTACAGACTTTTCCGATGCCGACATTTCCCTTACCGCCCATACCGACGGTCAGCATATCCATATCATTGAAAGATCCGATGCCGCTCATGGAGAAATTATCCAGCTGGGATTTGAAGATATCCGTGAAGGAACGGTAGTTGTCCATGATGTCACCGGTGGAACGGTACATGTGGGCACCGACGCTGCGCATCCACTTCCAGGGATCCTCCCGGCCCCAGTTGCAGGCGGAGAAAAGAATATCCCTGCCGGTTGATTTGAGCGCCATGGACATGGTCTGATAACGGGTGCGGCAGTCGCCGGTTTCCGGGAAATTACAGAAATCATATTTCAGGAAGTCAACTCCCCAGGATGCAAAGGTCGCCGCATCCGTATACTCATGATCATAGCTGGACGGATATCCGGCGCAGGTCATGACACCGGCACAGGAATACATACCGAACTTCAGCCCCCTGGAATGGACATAGTCCGCAAGGGCCTTCATTCCGTAGGGGAATTTTTCCGGATCGGGGACCAGCAGGCCGTTTTCATCCCGGTCCCGCAGGGACCAGCAGTCATCAATCACCAGATATTCATAGCCGGCGTCCAGATAGCCTTTATCCACCATCCAGTCCGCCATATCACGGATCAGGGCATCAGAAATTTTATCACCAAAGGTATTCCAGGAATTCCAGCCAAGGGGCGGACGGGATGCAAGCATGGGCAAAACCTCCTTTTTTTATCAGCAGCGGGGCGGCATTCCGGCATTCCGGGCCGGAACGGATCAGAACGGGGGATCGATCCGGAAAGACTTTCCGTCCAGATCCGGCAGCGCACCGCCGGTATGCAGGGTGAGTTCGGTGGCACAGAGCTTCAGGGAACGGACTTTCTGAAGATGATTGAAGGCACGGTCCCCGTACAGATCATCCCCGAGTACAGGGTGGCCGAGGGCAGCCAGATGGGCCCGGATCTGATGGGTACGGCCGGTGATCAGGTGGACCTTCAGGCGGGATACCGCACCGCTTTCAAGCGTTTCATAGCCGGTAACGACAGAACGGGCGCCGGGCGCTTCATGATCCAGGACACGAACTTTCCCATGCTCCGCATCCTTGAGCAGAAAAGCGCTGCAGACGGCGGCGGGAGGCTTGGGAATTCCCCGGACCAGGCAGGTATAATACTTCTCCACAGTCCGCTGCCTGAAAACTTCCTCCAGGACGGAGAGCGCCTTTTCATTCTTCGCAAAAAGGCACAGGCCGGAGGTTTTATAATCCAGCCGATGGCACGCGGCGGGAGGGAAGGCCTCCGCTCCGGCATGCAGCCGGCACAGGTGGGACAGGGAAAGACTTCCGGGTGTATCATCTTCCACGCTGACACCGGCAGGTTTATTGACCAGCAGGATATCATCATCCTCGTAGACGATGCGCAGGGGCTCCGCTTCCCGGACAGAGGATGGCAGATAAACCGTCAGCGTCTGTCCGGCCTGCAGCAAAGTATCCCGGGAGATGCGAATGCCGTCCAGTTTCACATCCCGGGCGGCAAAGATTTTACGCAAAACACTTTCCGGAAGATCCGGCAGGAGACGGCGAAGGAACAGGCCGGCCTTCATTCCCGCCGCTTCCGGAGGGACAGGTACGGATTTTACAGTTACTGCCATGCGTGATTTTCCTCCTACTGTACTTTTGAAGAGGAAAACCAGATCCAGCGGGGGATCCGGTCACTGAGATCCCGCAGGGCGCTGAGCATTTCCGCGGTGGGAATGGAAACCAGCATGGAGGAGAGTACTTCCTTCATATCCGCATAGGGGACATCCTGCTTCGCCAGGATGATCAGATCCTCCACCGCATCCTCCGGCGTGAGTTCCGGACGGACCGCATCCGCGATCGTGAAGAGCATCTGCTCATAAAGCGGGGATTCAAAATCATCGATGGAGTCTGAAGCCTGCTGAATGGCAGGCCCGCTCATTTCACGCCAGGAGCCGGAAACAGGGGGAAGCCCGCGAAGCATGCCGTCCGGATCCGCCAGACCAGGATGCACCAGCACCAGCCGGCCCGCGGCATCGAAGATATAATCGCAGCCGGAGAAAAGCATCCGCTCAACCAGGTTCGGATGGCCTTCAGCATAGGTATCCTTCAGGAGAGACTGGAGATGCTGCACAGGACCGGATGCCTGGAGCATGCCCATGAGATAGAGCGAGCGGTCAATGCTTTCGTAAACGCTTTCGACCGCGTCCCGGATTTTTCTGTGGCCTTCACCGGCAAGCAGCAGCAGCGCGGATGCGCAGAGCTGATGCGGCATACCGATGATCCGGACGCCGTTTTCGAGCTTTGTACGGCACCAGAGCCGGCGAACCAGCGCGCGGGCAGGAATCAGATCCTCCCAGTCCTGCAGCGTCAGTTTTCCGCCAAAGAGAACCAGACGGACCATCAGGTCATGCTCTTCCGGAGAGAGAAGCGCCAGCTCGGCCGCAAAAGAAGAAAGCACCCGGACGCGGAGTTCCTCTACGGTATGCAGGGCAGACAGACGGGCATTCCTATCCTCCCGCGGAAAGAACGAAAGCTGATAAAAGCTTTCGGCATCGGTATCGGTGCAATCCCCGTCAAAAAGGCAACGGAAAGGAAGGCTTGCAAGATCCTTCTCGCAAGCCTCCAGCTGATTGGCCCGCAGGACACTCATGGTCTTGTCGGCCCAATGATAAGGATGGACGTTATCCTGCCTGAGCATATTTTCCTTCCGCCCCCTGTGGCGGGGGCAACTTTCCCAAAAGGAATGGACAATCGGTCAGTACCTTTTCCCCGGGCAATCCTGAATGCCGGATCAGAGCTTTACGATCCAGCCGAAGGGATCTTCCAGCCGGCCATACTGGATGCCGGTCAGGGTATCGTACAGCTTCTGGGCAACCGGGCCGATCCCGCCGTCACCCAGGGTGATTTTTTCATCCTCCATGGCAAGGGTGCCGACGGGGCTGATGACAGCGGCCGTACCGGTGCCGAAAGCTTCGGTGAGCTTTCCGGATCTGGCATCGGCAAAAATTTCATGCACATCCAGGCGGGCTTCTTCTGTTTCATAACCCAGGGTGCCTGCCAGCTTCAGCACGCTGTCACGGGTAATGCCGGGCAGGATGGAACCATTCAGGCGGGGCGTGACGATTTTGTTGCCATAGGCGAACATCATGTTCATGGAGCCGACTTCCTCAATGTATTTCTGCTCCACGCCGTCGAGCCAAAGCACCTGGGAGAAGCCCTTCTTTTCAGCCACATCCCCGGCAAGAATGGAAGCAGCATAGTTACCGGCACACTTTGTGAAACCGACACCGCCGCGGACGGCGCGGACATATTCATCCTCCACATAGATGCTGACAGGCTTCAGCCCTTCTTTATAGTAAGCGCCGACGGGAGAAAGAATGATGAAGAACAGATACTTTTTGGATGCATGGACTCCCAGGCCGACATCCATGGAGATCATGGTCGGACGGATATAGAGGGAGGTTCCTTCCTTATGGGGGACCCAATCCGCGTCAATACGGATCAGCTGCTTCAGGCCTTCCAGGGCAGTTTCCTCATCCAGGGCAGGCATGCACATCCGCTGGGCGCTGCGGGTCATACGGGCCAGGTTGTCCATCGGCCGGAAAAGCTGCAGTCCGCCGTCCGCCCGGCGGTAACACTTGCAGCCCTCGAAGATCGCCTGGCCGTAGTGCAGCACCATGGCGGCGGGATCCATCGCAAGCGTTCCGTAAGGAACGATGCGGGCATTATGCCAGCCGAGGCCCAGCTCGTAATCCATCATGAACATATGATCGGTGAAGATCCGGCCAAAGCCGAGAGCGGACTCGTCCGCAGGCTTTTGCTTCAGATTCTTTGAAAGCGTTACACTGATATCCAACATTCCAGACCCTTCTTTCTGAATTCAATGATGTAATATTATACGCAAAAAGGGCGGGAAATCCAGTCCTTTTTCTGTATCACATTTCGTCCCGGATATCCCGGAAGGAAAAGGAGAAAGTCATATACCCCTCCTCCGGATCCGCAATATAACCGGGGAAGATAAAGAAGACCGGATTGCCTGTCTCATCCAGGAAAAAGTCCTCATCCGGATTGATACAGCGGGCCAGAAGCTCTTTGGTGAGGCCGGAACGATAGGGAATGCCTTCGGGATTTCTGCGGACCGCATCCAGAATCAGGGAGACCACAGCCCCGGAAACCTTGCCCGATTCCCGTTCCTCCAGCCAGCTGTCGCTTTCGCCGGAATTCAGGCGTCCCAGAAGCACCGGCAGGGAAGCGCTGAGGTTCAGAAGCCCGTTGGTCCGGTCGAAGGTATGGCCGGTCCAGCTTTCGTATTCCTCATCGTCCGTGGTCACTTTTTTCCGGATCAGGACAGAGAAATACGCGTCGTTGTTGCAGGTGACCTCATAGGTGGATTCAATGGTACAGTTCAGGCATTCGTCCTGATAGGTATCAAAATCATGGTCGATATAAAAGTCACGCAATTCACGCAGTTTGGTTTCATAGAAGTGATTGACCAGTTCCCCGCCGGGGGCATCCGGATCCGCATGGGGATAGCGGCAGGTGAAAACAAACTGACCGGACGAAGGATCCTCCTCGTCGAAAGGGAGCACTGCAGATTCTGTATAATCCTCCAGCAGGGGGAGCGGATCCGCCAGGGCAGGACAAACCGGCAGCAGGCAGATCAGCAGCAGTCCGGCTAAAAAACGTCTCATATCTGTTCTTTCTCCCATCTTATTTCGTATACGTATAGCGAACCATCAGCCAGGGCATGCCGGAGTAAGTGGAGAAGGCATCGGCGTAAAGCCGGTAATAGTTGCCGATTTCCCACTTGGTTTTCGTGTGGTTTTCAACAAAAACCGGCTGTGATTTTCCGTCCTCGCTGGTATTGATGACTACCTGCTGCGGCTTGGTGGATACGACGTACTGGACGACTCCCTTGACAACATAAACCTGGGAATTGGCAGCCCGGACGGAAATGTTGCTGAGCAGTTCCGCATACCCTTCCTCTGTGAGCGGCCAGGCCTTGACCGTATACTCATCAGGCGGCGGGACATAATAGACTGTATGATCCACCTGGGAGGGCTTTTTGCCGGGATAGGAGGCGACGATGCTGATGGTGTTGTCGCCGATTTTATCGAAAACAGCATTGAAGGAGAACTTCCCGGTTGTTTCAAGTTCCGTGATATTAAGATCCGTATAAGGCGTGATCACTTCCACATAGGCTCCGGGCAATGTGGTGGCAGAGACCTTCATGATTTTTTTATCCGTCGTTCCGTAAGTGCCGACAGCCAGATCCAGGGGAATATCCTGCCGGGCCCGGTAGAACACGACGCTCAGGGTATTATCCCGGCAGTACTGGGAACGGACCACAATGTTGAAGACGTTGTCGCCGATGGGCTGGATGGTCGCATTGTAGGTCATTTCACCGGTCTGGGAGGAAACCGTATCGCTGTAATCCTTGCCGTTGACCGTTACCCGGGAACCGGGACGAACAACGATTTTGATAGCGGACATGGTGGTGGAAACCGTGGTCCGGGTCGTATCAGGCGTTTCCAGCGTGATCGGGCTGAGGGGGATGCTGATGGTATAGTGAATCGGATCCATCGGCGTCTGACGTCCGGAGGATGATTTCAGGAAGGGCGTCAGGGTTACTTCCATGGTTTCATCCAGAGAGCCCTCCAGGTTGTCATACCAGATATGATCCGGGATTTCGACTGTCGCAAATCCCTCGCTGACCATATAGCTTGCGTGAAGCTCACGGATATAGATGGTAGCGCCGTCATTTCCGGGAATCAGGACGGTGTGGGCTGCCAGGTCGTCCAGAACGCCGGCGGAAATCACCACGCCGGGCGGGTTTTCAGCAATCCGGACCTGATTCGCAAAAAAATGATCCCAGACGAAATAACCGCCGCCGCCCAGTAAAGCCAGGATCAACAGCGCGATGAGCACAATCGGAAACTTTTTCCGCTTGCGGGGAAGATAACGGCCGGTACCGCGGGGCAGCGCATCCTCCCGGCTGCGAAAGGATTCAGGAACCAGCGGATCATAAACCCGGGTTTCCACAAAAGCACCGTTCTCATTCATGAACCGGACCCTGGAGCGAAACTCAGACTCCCGGCGGGACCGGACGGCAGATTCCGTCACCTGCTCAATAACGATGGTCTGGTTGATCGGAGAATCCGGATCTTTCCGGGTAACGACCACCCGGTCAGGAGCCGGCTCCGGAGATTCGCTGCGAAGCCGTTCCTGCAATTCCGCCCCGCGCTGTTTGCGCTGTTTCAGATCCTGCATTTCACCGGCCAGCGCGTCCCTGGCTTCAGGCGTCTGGTCCGTCAGACCAAATTCATCCGCGCGCAGGTAGGTGGTGGAAGCTCCTCCATCCCTCAGGGAATCCTTCCACGCAATCCGGGAGGCTTCATCAATATTCAGGGGAGAGCCGCAGCGGGTGCAGTGAGGCTGCGAGGAGCGGTTCCACAAACCGCATTCGGGACACTTCATCTGTACCTCCTGTCAGTTATCATCGGAAACGACATAATCAATATCCCGGATGAGAACTGTATGGTCGAGGAAACGACGGAATTTTTCCCGGGTTGAGCTCCAGTTGATTTCTTCGGCTGCCATGCTTCCGAAATTGATGGGCCGGACATCCTCTTCCTGGGGAACCCGGAACTCTTCAATGGTGCAGTCCCGAAGGCCCCAGGCGGTGGTGGCCGCATCCGTCATTTCCTTCAGCGACATATTGGTGGTGTCATTATGCTGCATAATGCTGTTTGCCAGGTCATTGGCTTCATCCAGGGAGAAGGAACGGCACTGGTCAGCCAGCGCACTCAGGACATTCCGGACCCGCTGGGTCCGCATGAAATCGGTATCGCCCAGGCTGGATTTGCGGATGCGCATATACAGCAGCGCGGAATGGCCTTTCAGGTGGTAGATTCCGGCCGGGGCGAGGGCGTTCAGATGGACATCCTCGCCGGTCATCACCGCCAGGCGGTTGTTTGTAAACTCGTAGAAACCTTTTTCCACCGATCCGTCCGGCAGGGTTATGGAACAGGCCGCTTTTTTACCAAAGGAAATGGAGGATCCGGAAGGTCCCTGGAATGAAACCGGTTCGCTGACGATACCGTCTTCGGAAACGGTGAAAACGGAAGCGGGAATGGAGAAATCCAGCGGCTGCCGGTCCTTCGTGACATAGTGCAGCTGAAGGGGATCCCCGTACGCGGTGAAATAGCCGTCCGCCTTGATGACAGAGTGCTTCGGAACCGCGTAACGGGCCAGATATGAAATTTCATCATCGGTCAGATAAAGGTAAACGCCGTCCAGGATGGGCAGATCGATGATATCCTCCACCTGGGAGAAGTTGAAAAGGATATACTTCTCGATTTTGATGCCGAGATGCTGGCTGATGACCCGGCACAGCGCATCCGGGCCGTAATCGTTATAGACATAATTGATCCGGCCGTAATCCTGGCGTGTTTCCGTACTGCTGGGCTTCACAATGGTGGCATCCCGGATGATGGAGGTGATCATAATCCGGTGCATGGCGGTATCCAGCGTCAGGATGACCATTCCGTCCGTATCCCCATACAGGTTGCGGCGGCTGCCGCTGGGATAGGTCGGGGGATCAATGCCCTCCGGGCGGGGTTTGGATTTTTTCTGGTCAATGCAGAGAAGCAGATAATGATGCTGCCCCATGGCATTGGGCTCCAGTTCATCCCAGGGGACAATTTCGATCTGTTCGGGCAGACGATTCTTCGGGAGGCTGATTTTTGCCCATTCAGTTTCAGCTGCGGCAGCACAGGGAATCAGCAGGGCTGCACACAGAAGCAGGCACAGGAACCTTCGCACGGGAGAGGACACTCCTTACAGCGCTGCCGGCACATATCCGTTTCCGGCAGGGCATCATTAATATCAAACCTCATTATACTACAAAGGGCCTGAAAACAAAACCTGATTTTGCTTTTCGGCGGATCGATGGTATAATTGAACAGCCGGCGGAAGACGGCCGGACTTTCAGGATCGGAGAGCAGAACTGTGGGCAGAACGGATTATGATGTTTTGATTATCGGAGCCGGACCGGGCGGGATCTTTACAGCCTATGAGCTGATCCACCGGGCCCAGGCAGGAATCCGGGTCGGCGTTTTTGAACTGGGAAATCCACTGAGCCGGCGGAAATGCCCCATTGACGGGGAAAAGGTGAAAAGCTGCGTTCGCTGCAGGACCTGTTCCATTATGAGCGGATTCGGCGGAGCCGGCGCTTTTTCAGATGGAAAATACAACATTACGAATGATTTCGGCGGGAGCCTGCACATGCATATCGGGAAGGCGCGGGCGCTGGAGCTGATGCGCTATGTGGACGAGATCAACCTGAAATACGGCGGGGAGGGAACAAAGCTTTATTCCACGGCCAACAGCGGAATCAAACAGATGTGCCTGCAGCACGGGCTGCATCTGCTGGATGCCCAGGTCCGCCACCTGGGGACCGACATCAATTATATCGTACTCGAAAATTTGTATAACGATCTGAAAGACCGGGTAGACTTTTTCTTTGACACGCCTGTTTCATCGGTCGAGCGCACAGCGGACGGGTACCGGATCACGACCGAAAGCGGAAACAGCATGACGGCAAAAACCTGTGTGATTTCCGTCGGGCGGAGCGGAAGCAAGTGGATGGAAGGCATCTGCCGGGATATGGGCATTCCGACAAAGAGCAACCGGGTGGATATCGGCGTGCGGGTGGAACTGCCTGCTGAGGTATTCCGTCCGCTGACGGATGAACTTTACGAAAGCAAGATCGTTTACCGGACTGAAAAGTTTGAGGATCTTGTCAGAACCTTCTGCATGAACCCCCATGGCGCTGTGGTAAGCGAGAACACCAACGGCATTGTGACGGTCAACGGACACAGCTTTGAAGATCCTGCCAGGCACACGGAAAACACGAATTTTGCGCTGCTGGTCAGTAAGCATTTTTCAGAACCCTTCAAGGATTCCAACGGATACGGCGAATCCATCGCACGGCTCAGCAACATGCTGGGCGGGGGCGTCATGATCCAGCGTTTCGGCGATCTGGTGCGCGGACGCCGGAGCACCCCCGGAAGAATCGCTGATTCCTTTGTTACGCCAACGCTGTCCGCCACCCCCGGGGATCTGAGCCTGGTGATTCCGAAACGGATCCTGGACGGCATTATTGAGATGATTTACGCACTGGACAAGATTGCCCCCGGCACCGCGAATGACGATACGCTGCTATACGGTGTGGAGGTGAAATTTTACAATATGGAAGTGGAACTGGACGGGAACCTGGAAACCCAGTATCCGGGCCTGTATGTCATCGGTGACGGCAGCGGCGTGACGCACAGCCTGAGCCATGCCAGCGCCAGCGGAGTACATGTCGCCCGGAGAATAGCCGCCGGGGAATAATATTCAGCGGATGACCGGCAGCCTTTCCGAGAAGGGAAAAGAACCGGGCATCCCGCAGCAGAGCGCCCAGAGCCGCCAGGCCTCCAGTTCAGGCCGGGCGGCTGTTTTCTGCCATTCAGGGGCTGTCAGGACCTGAATTCCGGCATTTTTCCAGCGCTCCGTCATGACGGGGTTTTTGCGGATCGCCAGGAGCAGAGCCGTATCCGGCAGGGGAAGACAATCCAGATCCTCCCGGGCAACCCCCAGCAGCGCACAGGCACAGAGACGGCTGATACGCGCGGAGGGATACCGGCGCGT
>OCTX012219737.1_pt1 | contig 12324 bp, 7 predicted proteins | sample 1539691 | NCBI WGS metagenome assembly OCTX01 (sample SAMN02144231, study PRJEB22623) | gut metagenome | biome: sheep rumen | host: Ovis aries | place: New Zealand
ATTTGCGGCTTTTTCTTCGCCTGGGCCAAGCTCGCGCAGAAAAGCGTAAGCAAGAGAGCCATGAAAATTGTCTTCTTCATAATTATATGGTTAAAAGTTTAAAGTTGAATGGTTAAAAGTTTAAAGTTGAATGTTTAAAGTTTAAAGTTGAATGAGGAATGTTCTGCTATGGAGTAGACATTATCGTACACACAGCAAAAACACATGTCATGCCAAATGATTTTAGTGCAAATGTACGTTAATTTTTTCAATACACAATAAGTTTAGGAAGAATAAGGGTAAATTTTAAAATTTTTTTACTAACTTTGCAACTTTGAGTGCCTTGTCAGGCCGCATAGCATAGTTTGGCAAAGCCATCGAGAAAGTAAAAAAACATCATTAACAATAAAAATGAAAGATAAGAACACCATTATCGGCTGGGTATTGATTGGCTTGGTTTTCATCGGCTACATGATTTACTCAGGCAAGAATCAGGAAAAACAGGCAGAATATGCCAGACAGAAACATGAGTTAGACAGCATCAAGGCAATCCAAGACCGCGCCAAGTTCGTGGCCGACTCCACAGCCAGGGCCGCCGAACTGCAAGCCGAGCAGAGCGACTCAACCAACGAGTTTTTCGCTGCCCGTCAAGGCCAGGAGAGCACAATCGTACTTGAGAACAACCTGCTGAAACTGAACATATCAACCAAGGGCGGCCAAATCAGCCGTGCAGAACTGCTCGACGAGACCTATAAGAGCCGTGACCCAGAGAACGAGCACGTGGTGCTTTTCGATGAGAAAGACATTAAGATGGACTTCCTGTTCAACGGAAAGAACAAGAACATCCGATTCTCCGACTTCTTCCTCCAGGCCAAGGAAGTGAAGCAGGACAGCGCAGGGAAGACAAACGGCGTGACCATGAGTTTGCCATATGGCAGCAACGGTTCGCTCGACATCACCTATTCACTTATCCCCAACTCCTACATAGTCAACGTGGACGTGAAGGCCACCAACATGTCGAACTTCTTCAATGCCGACACAAAGACGATGACCATCGACTGGTCGCAGCATATCCGCCAGCAGGAAAAAGGATTCGCTTTTGAAAACCGCTACAGCACCATCTCCTACCGCGACACGGAGAACGACACTGAAGAGTTGTCGTCCGCCGGATCGAATGTGGAGGAGACAGGTGAGGACCTGGACTACAAGATGCGGTGGGTGGCATTCAAAACCCAGTTCTTCAGCCAGATACTGATGGCCGACGGCAGTTTCGGTCCCTCGCTGATGTACTCCAACATGGAGCAAGAAGAAGTCCAAAAAGGCACAAAATACCTGAAATGGCTTCGCACAACGGTCAACTCCAAGTTTGACCCCTCAGGGCAGGATGTGACACGCATGCACATGTATCTCGGTCCGAACAAATTCTCCACCTTGAAAGACAACGAGGCAATACTTGACGAAATGGTTGGCGATGAGACAGACTTCGACCTCCAGAGCATCGTATATCTGGGATGGCCTATCGTGCGCTGGATCAACCGCTTCGTGTTCCTCCCGATTTTCGACTTTATGACCCAGTGGGGTCTGAACATGGGTATCGTTCTGATTCTCATCACCCTGATTGTGAAGTTCTGCGTATATCCCCTGATGAAGAAGTCTTATCTCTCGTCAGCCAAGATGCGCGTGCTGAAACCACGCATGGAAGAGCTGAACAAGAAATACCCCAACAAGGAAGACGCGATGATGAAGAACCAGGAGATGATGCAGATCTACCAGGAATATGGAGTGTCGCCGATGGGCGGCTGTCTACCGATGCTCATCCAGATGCCAATCTGGATTGCGCTCTTCAACTTCATACCTAACGCCATCGAGCTCCGCGGCCATTCGTTCCTCTGGGCAGACGACCTCTCCGCCTACGACGACGTCATCCAGTTCAGCTCGAACATCTGGGGAATCGGTAACCACCTCAGCCTCTTCTGTATCCTATGGTGCGTCTCAACCTGGATCAACACATGGATCAGCATGAGCCAGCAATCCTACAACGCCGCCATGTCGCCGGAACAGCAGCAGAGCATGGGCTGCATGAAGTGGTTCTCCTACCTGATGCCCCTTATCTTCTTCTTCTCATTCAACAGCTACTCCAGCGGTCTGAACCTCTACTACTTTGTCTCAGGACTTATCAGCATCCTGATGATGTGGTATCTGCGCGCCACAACCGATGACGCCAAGCTGCTTGCCTACCTTGAAGAGCGAAAGAAAGCACGCAAGGCAAATCCCAAGAAGACCATGTCGATGATGGAGCGTCTGCAGGCCATGGCCGAACAGCAACGCGCACTCCAGGAGCAGCAGAAACGGAACAAGCAGAAGTAAAGTGAATAGTGAAAAGTGAAAAGTTTATTTACAAAGCTTATGAAAAAGAGACTCTTATTATTCACAACAATTGCAATCTTATCGATGGCAAAATCTGAGACAGCAGAAGCACAAAACTATATAGGACGGCAGAAGCCCGTGATTGAGAACCGCCGGCTGAACCCGGAGGCGCTCTGGGCAATGGGCCGTATCGGCGGATGTGATGCGTCGGCCGACGGAAAGACTTTATTATATAATGTAAGTTACTACAGTGTGGAAGAAAACAAGAGCCACACAGTCGTCTACACCATCAACAGCGACGGCACAGGCGAACGCAACCTGACAACAAGCAAAGGGAGCGAGTCTGCCGCCAAGTTCCTGGGCGACAAGATCACCTACCTTGCCGCCGACGGGGAGGGCGTGAGCCAGCTATGGATGATGAATGTGGACGGAACAGGACGTAAGCAGCTTTCACACAGCCACAGGGATATCGAAGATTACAGTTTCTCTCCCGACGGGAAACTGGTTCTTGTGGTACACACCATCAAAAACCCCATTCAGAACTTCCATCCCCATTCCGACCTGCCGAAGAGCACCGGACTGGTGATCGACGAGCAAATGTTCCAGCACTGGGATGAATATACAGAGAATATCCCCCACCCTTACGTATACCACTTCAACGGTGAGGAGCTGTCGACCGACCCGATTGACCTGCTTCAGGACGAACCATTCGAAAGCCCGCTCCGTCCGTTCGGCGGCATAGAGCAGCTGGCCTGGAGCCCCGACTCGAAGCAGATACTCTACACCTACCGCAAGAAGACCGGGAGGGAGTATGCGGTAAGCACCGACTCCGACATCTTCCTCTATGACATAGAGAGCGGCAAGACGACCAACCTGTGCAAACCCGCCGACTATCAGCAGCCCGCATACGACTACACCAAGTCGCTCCAGCATCAGGCCGTCAACCAGGCAATCCGTGACGGCAAGGACTACAACCTGGGCTACGACACCAATCCCCAGTTCTCGCCCGACGGGAAATACATCTCCTGGCTGAGTATGGAGCGTGACGGCTACGAGAGCGACATCAACCGCCTTTGCGTGTACGAGGTGAAGAGCGGGAAGAAAAGCTACGTGAGCCAGAGTTTTGAGAGCGGCGTGGACGACTACTGCTGGGACACCGACAGCAAGACGCTCTATTTCATCGGCGTGTGGCATGGCGTGACCATGGTGTACAGCACCAACCTGAAAGGCGAAGTGAAGAAAATCACCGACAGCCAGCACGACTACACTTCAGTGGCCCTGTGCGGCAAGCAGCTGCTATGCGGCCGCCAGTCGATGAAGGAAGCCAAAGAGCTCTATCTCGTTGATATCAAGAGCGGCAACGCCACCCAGGTGACCCATGAGAACCAATATTTCGTGGACAATATCGACTGGGGCAACGTGGAGCCACGCTGGACAAAGACCGTAGACGGTAAGGATATGCTTTCCTGGATTATCCTTCCTCCGAATTTCGATAAAAACAAGAAATACCCCACCCTCCTGTTCTGTGAGGGCGGTCCTCAGAGTCCAGTCAGCCAGTTCTGGAGCTACCGCTGGAACATGCAGATCATGGCAGCCAACGGCTACGTGGTCGTAGCGCCCAACCGCCGTGGTCTGCCCGGCTTCGGCAAGGCATGGCTTGAGGAAATCAGCACGAATTACACAGGCCGCTGCATGGACGACTACAAGAGCGCGATCGACGACGCAGCCCAGAACCTTCCCTACGTGGACAAGGACCGACTGGGATGTATCGGTGCAAGCTTTGGCGGATTCAGCGTGTACTGGCTTGCCGGCAACCACGACAAGCGGTTCAAATGCTTTATTGCACACGACGGTATCTACAACCTTGAGCAGCAGTACGTTGAAACCGAGGAAGCCTGGTTCACAAACTGGGACCTGGGTGGAGCACCCTGGCATAAGGACGACCCTGTGATCCGCCGGACCTACGACAACTCACCTCATCAGTTTGTCGACAAATGGGACACTCCGATCCTGTGTATCCATGGCCAGCTCGACTACCGCATCCTTTATTCACAGGCCATCGCAGCCTTCAATGCGGCTCGCTACCGCGGCATCCCAGCCAAGTTGCTGCTGTTCCCCAACGAGAACCACTGGGTGCTGAAACCACAGAACGGCATCCTTTGGCAACGGACGTTCTTCGGCTGGCTCGACAAGTGGCTGAAGAAGTAGTATCCAATCGATTTTATCCACTTTATGCAAACAAACAAATTGAGATATGAAAGAGATGATACAGAAAAAGCTGAGTGACTCAGCAGCGGCCCGCTGGACCGCCTTGATAATCGTGTCCGTCACGATGATGGCGGCCTATTTTTTCACCGATGTGATGTCTCCGCTTGAGCCATTGCTGACGGCTGCCAAGGAAGACGGCGGTATGGGCCTGGGCTGGACAAGCGACGAATACGGTTTCTTCTCCGGTTCCTACGGATTTTTTAATGTGTTCCTGCTGTTGCTGTTCTTCGGCGGCATTATCCTCGACAAGTTCGGCATCCGGTTCACTGGCATCATGTCGACGGTCCTGATGTTCGGAGGCGCGCTAATCAAATGGTGGGCGGTGAGCAATGACTTCGACGGTCAGCTGTTCGGCTACAGCACCCAGGTGATCTGGGCGTGCGTGGGATTCGCCATTTATGGTGTAGGCTGCGAGATAGCCGGAATCACGGTGTCGAAAGTGATTGTGAAATGGTTCACGGGCCACGAGTTGGCATTGGCAATGGGTGTGCAAGTGGCATTGGCCCGATTCGGCACAGCCGCCGCATTGAGTTTCGCCCTGCCGTTCGCCCAAAGTCACAGCGGTGTTCCTTCCGCCGTGTTCCTTGGAGCAGCCCTGCTCTGCGTAGCCATGGTGTCATTCCTTGTATATTGCGTGATGGACAAGAAAGAAGACAAGGCAGCCGCTGCAACAGCCGGAGCCGACCCAGAGGAACAGTTCAAGTTCTCCGACCTGAAGCTGCTGTTCACAAACCGCGGTTTCTGGTATATCACCCTTCTGTGCCTGATGTTCTATGCCGGTGTGTTCCCGTTCCTGAAATTCGCAACGAAGCTGATGATGATCAAATATGGCGTGGAGGCTGACTTCGCCGGTGCCATTCCTTCGATGCTGCCCTACGGCACCATCGTGCTGACACCGCTGTTCGGCTATATCTACGACCGCATAGGAAAAGGAGCCACACTTATGATTATTGGATCGGTACTTCTCACTGTGGTTCATGCCGTATTTGCCATTCCAACACTGACATCGGTAGCCATCGCTATCTCGATGATGGTGCTGCTGGGCATCGCGTTCGGACTGGTTCCGTCGGCCATGTGGCCATCCGTTCCCAAGATTATCCCGATGAAACTTCTTGGTACCGCCTACGCCCTGATTTTCTACATTCAGAACATCGGCCTGTCGCTCGTGCCGATTCTGATAGGCAAAGTGAACCAGGCCAACACGGCAGCTGACGGAACGATAGACTACACAACCACGATGACCATCTTCGCAGTTTGCGGCGTCATCGCCATCGTCATCGCTTTGTTGCTGAAAGTGGAAGACAAGAAGAAAGGCTATGGACTGGAGCGACCGAATATCCAGAAATAGTTGAAAGTTTAGAGTTTAGAGTTTAGAGTGAGATTAGTTAATAGTTGAAGGTAAAAATATTCAGAAACAGAAAAAGGAAATTCAAAAAGGGAAAAAGGAAATTCTAAACGGAAAAAAACAAAACTGAAAAAAGTTACAAGACGCCCCACGGGGCGTCTCTACTAATAACTACTAAAATAATTACTACTATGTTTAACGGACAACCTAAAGGCCTATATGCACTGGCATTGGCCAACACAGGCGAGCGCTTCGGCTACTACACGATGCTTGCCGTCTTCGCTTTGTTTCTAAAGGACAATTTTGGATTCAACGAAGGCACAGCCGGACTGATTTACTCCTCATTTTTGATGCTGGTTTACTTTCTGCCCTTGTTCGGCGGAATGTTGGCCGACAAGATTGGCTACGGCAAGTGCGTGACCGTCGGCATCTCCATCATGTTTCTCGGCTATCTGTTCCTGGCTATTCCTCTTGGAAGCGGAACGACTGCCATCGTGGCGATGGGCGCAGCCCTGTTGCTGATTTGCCTGGGTACAGCCTTGTTTAAAGGAAACCTTCAAGTGCTGGTGGGCAATCTTTATGAAGATCCGAAATATGCGTCGCAACGCGACAACGGATTCTCCCTGTTCTACATGGCCATCAACATCGGTGCGATGTTCGCAGCCAGCGCCGCCATCGGCATCATGCTCTATATGCAGAATGAATACGGCTACAGCAAGGAGGATTCCTACCACTTCGCATTCGGAATTGCCTGCATCTCCCTGATTATATCCATCGCCATCTACTTTGCATTCCGCAACACCTTCAAGCACGCGGACTACAGCGGAGCAAAACCAACAACAGCATCACAGCCCGTGGAGGAAATATCCAAGTCAGAGACGAAAGAGCGTATCGTAGCCCTTTGCCTTGTGTTTGCCGTTGTGATTTTCTTTTGGATGGCCTTCCATCAGAACGGATCGACTCTGACCTTCTTTGCCGAGCAGTACACCAATCACACCGTGACTGGCATCGAGACGATGTTCTATGATGTATGGAATCTTGTATTGCTGATATTTGTGGTGTATGGTCTGTTTGGCTTGTTCCAAAACGGAAGTGCGAAATCAAAGGGTATCTCTGCCCTTGTTGTCGTCCTGGCAGTAGGCGGTCTGATATGGAAATACTTCAGCGCAGAGTCCAGCATCAACATTGAGGCCCCGATTTTCCAGCAGTTCAACCCTGCATTTGTCGTTCTGCTGACTCCCGTGAGCATGGCAATATTCGGTGCGTTGGCGAAGAAAGGCAAAGAGCCCAAAGCCCCTCTGAAGATTGGTTTGGGTATGCTTGTTGCCGCCGCAGCTTATATCATCATGACACTGGCTTGCGTAGGTCTGCCCGAGCCGTCAACTCACATGGAAGGCGGTAAGGAGATTGCAAACCACGTAGCCGACGTCACACCGAATCTCCTGATTATCACCTATCTTATTCTCACCTTTGCCGAGTTGCTGCTCTCGCCAATCGGAATCTCATTCGTATCTAAGGTGGCACCTCCAAAGTATAAGGGCATGATGATGGGTGGCTGGTTCGTAGCCACTGCCATTGGTAACTTCCTCGTGGCCATCCCAGCCTTGATGTGGGGTCAGAGCCTGACACTCATCTGGGGTGTGCTGGCAGTCATCTGCCTCGTATCCGCCGCCTTCATCTTCTGTATTTTGAAGAAGTTGAATAAAGTGGCGTAAACAAGGATTTACGATTAAAGCAATTACAATTTATTTCTTGGATTAGTAAATTTTATTATTTTCGTAAAAAACACTGACCGAGTTCTAAACGATATTACGACTTGATTGTGAAGAATAACTCAACAATCATAGGCCATATCTGCATGTTTGCCGCGTGCGCCATCTGGGGACTGATGGCACCGCTTGGCAAACATGCGATGGTAAACGGCGTAGGTGGCTTGGAGATGGTAACGTTCCGCGTTATCGGTGGAGCGGCTTGTTTTTGGGTGGCTTCCTTCTTTGTAAGGCAGGAAAAAGTCAAGCCAAAGGACATGCTGCTGTTCTTTTTTGCTGGAATGCTGAGCATCGTGCTCAACCAATGTTGCTATACGATAGGCTTGTCGATGACGTCTCCGGTGAATGCGAGCATCATGACGACGATGATGCCTATCATCACGATGATACTTGCAGCGGTATTTCTGCGTGAGCCCATCACCAGCAAGAAGGTAAGCGGAGTGTTTTGTGGCGCCATCGGAGCTTTCATTCTGATCACATCCGGCAAGCACGCATCAGGCGACTCCAATCTGACGGGAGACTTGCTCTGCCTGAGTGCTCAGCTTTGTTTCGCCATCTATCTCACATTGTTCAAGCATCTGATACAAAAATATACCGTAATCACATGCATGAAATGGATGATCACGTATGCCGCCATCGTGATCATGCCTTTGTCATTTTCCAGAATGCAGGAGCTGGCATGGACAGAGATCAGCCTACGCGTATGGCTGGAGACTGGATTCGTGGTGTTCTGCGGCACGTTCCTGGCTTATATTCTGATGATGCGTGGTCAGAAGACCCTGCGTCCTACCGTGGTGGCGATGTATAACTATGTGCAGCCGATCGTGGCTTGTGTGGTGAGTGTGGTTGTGGGGTTGAGTGTGTTTGGCATCGGGCAGTCGGTGGCTGTTGTGCTGGTGTTCACCGGTGTGTGGCTGGTGACACAGAGCAAGAGCCGCATAGATTTGAAAAGAGGAAAGAAGAAATGAAAGACAGGGCTGCAACAATGTTGCAGCATAGGAGACAAACTCTGGGGAGATGTAAATAAATTGGCTATAATTTCCGGATGACGAGGGCTGAGTTGGTGCCACCGAAGCCGAATGAGTTGCTAAGCACGGTGTTGACTTCCGTGTCGACGGTTTTCGGTGTAAGATTCAGCATTTCAGCGTGTTCATCCGGATTTTCGAGGTTGATGTTCGGCGCCACGAAGTTGTGCTGCATCATAATGATGGAATAGACCAGCTCGCTGGCACCAGCCATCCAACATTCATGACCGGTCATGGACTTGGTTGAGCTTATGAGTGCCCGCTTACCTTTGAACATCCTGCCAAGCGCAATGGCTTCGTAGATGTCTCCCTGCTTCGTGGATGTGGCGTGTGCATTGATATAGTCAATGTCATCAAGGCTGACATCCGCATCCTTGATGGCCCTCGTCATGGCAATGACGCTGCCTTCGTCGCTGGGTTCGGATATGCCACCCCCGTTGCTGGAGAATCCGTATCCGATTACTTCTGCCAAGATATCAGCCCCACGAGTCACGGCATGGTCATAGCTCTCCAGCACCAGTGCCGCCGCTCCCCCACTCGGAATAAGTCCGTCGCGGTCGCGGTCGAAAGGCCGACTGGCTTTTTGCGGCTCGTCCATACGTACAGAAAACGCTCCAAGGGCATCGAATGAAGCCATAGAGTAGTAATTCGTCTCCTGAGCACCTCCACAAAGCACCATCTCCTGCAGTCCCTGCCTGATGAGCATATAGCCCAGGCCGATAGAATGGCTTCCACTTGCACAAGCCGCACTGACAGTGAAATTGACTCCCCTCAAGTGAAAGATGGTGCTGAGATTCATGTTCACCGTAGAATTCATGGACTGGAAGATGATGCCATATCCAAGCATGGCAGAGTCGTGCTTCTCATCCATGATTTTCGAAGCCTCAATCACCGGTTTTGCCGATGAGTCATTACCAAAAATACACCCCACTTCGTTCTGCCTCAAATAAGCATCGTCGACATGAGCCATATCGAACGCCTGACGGCTGGCCATGTAAGCATATTTCGCCTCCTCCGACATACCTGCACGGGTGTGGCGGTCGAGCATCTGCTTTGTGATAACAGGTTCCGGAACGATGCCTGTAAGTCCAGAGCGGTAGCCATACTCAAGACGCTCCGGCTGCAGTCCGATGCCAGACTTACCGTTATAAAGGGAATCTTTTACTGTTTGCAGATCTTGACCGAGGCAGGACCAAATGCCCATACCTGTGATGACAACACGATTAGTCATAGAAGAGAGTGAAAAGTGAATAGTGAATGGTGAAAAGTGTATTTAGCAGATAGTCGTAAAAGCGACTAAAGTATTGATGTTGAATAAAACTTTTTTAGTTACAAGACGCGCCACGGCGCGTCTCTACAAGTATAGCCTATGATATACGCAGCACGGCGCGTCTCTACGTGTACAGTCCTCCGTTGATATTGATGACCTCACCGGTGATATATGAGGCATCGGGAGACGCCAGGAAAGCGACGACCGCCGCAACCTCTTGCGGTTTTCCGAATCGCTGCATCGGCACGAGTTTCTTGAGTTCGTCCTGCGGCAGGTCCTTGGTCATGTCCGTCTCGATGAATCCCGGAGCCACCGCGTTGACTGTGACATTTCTCGGTGCCACCTCCTGGGCCAGCGCTTTCGTCGCGCCGATAAGTCCGGCCTTTGCCGCACTGTAGTTAGTCTGTCCAGGCATCCCCTTGAGTCCTGAGAGCGACGCCACATTGATAATCCTTCCTCCTCGTTTCCGTGGCATCATATACTTTAGGAGCCGTCGTGTGAGATAGAAGAATCCATTGAGCGTGGTGTCAAGCACTTGATGCCATTCCTCATCCGCCATCATAAACATGACATTATCGCGACGTATGCCGGCATTGTTGACCAGCACCTCCACATAGTCGTCCGGATGGGCGGTCTCCCATTGGTCGAGCGCCTCGTCAACAGCCTTCTGGTCGGACACATCAAACTGCAACATCTCAGCCACTCCACCGTCATCCATGATTATCTTCGCCACTTCCTCAGCGGCAGCCTTGTTGGATGCGAAGTTGATGATGACCGGATAGCCCATGGACGCCAGCTTCAGGCAGATTTCACGTCCGATGCCCCTGGAGCCGCCAGTGACCAATGCGAACTTTTTCATTTGTTTAAAGATGAATGTTTAAAGTTTAAAGAGCAGTAACTTTTCTGTTAAAAACTAAATGTTTAAAGTATAATGCAGGGATGGAATCAGAACTGCATACGGAACATGAATCTGATACCGTCCTTATTGACCCCTGGGTTGTTCTTGTACGACAGACGTTTCACATACTCGATATGGAACAATTTGAATATGTTGTGAATACCCAGTCGCAATTCCATATATGGACGTTTTTTATCCATGATGACGGTGTTGCACTCGTAGTATTCCTTTCCGTCGGCATCTTTTCTGAAGTGACCCGGAAAATAGAAGAGCTCTGAGTCGGTGAAGTTGGACTTAGCCGGGTTGTTCTTGTCGGAGAGCGTTCCCCAAAGGATGTTGAATCCAATCAACTCACGCCACTGCAATTTTTTGAGCAGCGGTATTCTATTGAGAATCTTTCCGCAGAGGTCCCATTCAATCATACCAGAGAGATAACGGTCGTTGAGGAACTCCAGGTTGTTGATGAGTGAGAAAGTGAAGTCCTCGACAATATATGACTGGTTGGCGGCAGGATGGATAAGGAGCGGGAACGGTACCTTGTTCCACTGTATGCCCGCCTTGATGTCTGTGCTGATATATCCCCATCCGCTTGGCACATAAAGGCGTTTGTAGATACCCGCCTCCGTCACGTTGTAACTGTAATCACCTCCCAGGAAGTGGTTGAGTCCGATGGTATGGGACACAGAAATGATCGGAGCGTCTTTATTGATTTTGATGCGTCGCTGCTTGGTGTTGATATATGTAGCTCCCGGCTCGAAGGACATGCTGACCTTAAATTCCGATGTATTGAACTCACGCAAATATTTCGTAGGGTCGTACTTGAGGTCAGCCATATTGCCAGACGCAGTGACCGCCGCGTCGGTGCCGAGTGGCTGGAAGAAGAGCTTGTCGACAGCCTTGTCGCGTGTTCGCTTGTAGTAAGCCTGCAGCTTCATTCCGTCATACCATTCGCGGTCGTACATGATTTTAAACTCATTGGTGTGCATGTACTGGTCCACCTTATTGGTCTTGAAGCTGGTGAACATATTGTCCTTGTCGGTAGGTATGAACTTGTCGAACGGCGATATGATGTCGTTCCAATAGTAGACGTGCAGGTTGTTCTTAGGGAACTCACGAGTGAGATATGCTTTTTTATTGAAAGCATAGGTAAATTCAGACTTACCATAGAAATTCTTCGTCTTCGTACCGTAGGCGGCATATCCACTCCAGAAGAGGTGTGGGTTGAGGTGAGCCGTGGTCAGTCCGGAGATACGGAAACGGGTCTTGTCGTAGTCGTTGAACGATACGATGGTGTTGATAGGTCCAAAGTCGAACTTGTTGTTCTGCAGGGAGTCGGAAGTCTCCACAAAGTTCTCGATAAGGGCTTTAGCACCAAAGATGAAAATCTTGAATCCCTTGATATC
>OCTX012268830.1_pt1 | contig 12324 bp, 9 predicted proteins | sample 1539691 | NCBI WGS metagenome assembly OCTX01 (sample SAMN02144231, study PRJEB22623) | gut metagenome | biome: sheep rumen | host: Ovis aries | place: New Zealand
TTGGGAACACATACTCCGCTTTGGATACATCCCAAAAAAGCTGGCTAACTCATGACTATAAGTCACAAGAATGCGCCAGCTGTACTTTCAAATCATCTGTCTCGTCCTTATTTGGGTCATCCCGGCTTACTTTAAACTGGGTCTCGTACAGCTCCGTATATGTGCCGCCTGCCCCCACAAGCTCTTCGTGGGTGCCCCGCTCCACGATGCAGCCATCCTTGACCACCAGGATCTGGTCTGCCGCGAGGATCGTGGAGAGCCGGTGTGCGATCAGGATGCTGGTCCGTGAATTGATGATTGGATCGATCGCGTCCTGGATCTTCTTTTCGGAAATGGAATCCAGGGCAGAGGTCGCCTCGTCAAAGATAAACAGATCGGGATCTTTGAGCAGCACCCGGGCGATGGAGATCCGCTGTTTCTCACCGCCGGAAAGCTTCAGGCCGCGGTTGCCCACCATCGTATCGAGCCCCAGCTCCTGCTTCTCGATAAAATCATAGATATTTGCCTTTTTGCAGGCCTCGATCATTTCCTCCTCCGTCGCCTCCGGCTTTGCGTAAAGCAGGTTTTCACGGATGGAGCCGTTGAACAGGTAGGTCTCCTGACTGACGATACCGATGCTGCCGCGCAGGAACGCCAGATCCAGCTTCCGCACGTCGATGCCGTCAAAGGTGACCTTGCCGCCAGTGACATCATACAGCCGCGGGATCAGATTGACCAGCGTGCTCTTGCCTGAGCCCGACGGGCCGACCACGGCGATGCAGTCGCCGGCATTCAGCCGAAAATCGATATCCTTCAGGATCAGACGATCCGGCTCATACCCGAAGCTGACATGATGGAAGGCCACACTGCCGTCCTTCTGCCTTGCCCGGACGATGGGCTTTGCGTTGGTGATCGCCACCGGCATATCGAAATATTCAAAGATACGGGTAAACATGGCCATGGAACGGATCCACTCCACCTGGATATTCAGCAGGGAATTGACCGGCATATACATCTTGCCAAGAAGGGCGACCATAACGGTAATATCACCCACCGAAAGGCTGGAATCATAGCGCATGATCAGGATGCCGCCGACCAGATAGAGGAGCATCGGGCCGATGCTGGAAAAGGTGTGCACCACAACCAGGAACCAGCGTCCGGCCATATTTTCCCGGATATTCAGATTGATCATCCGCTCGTTGGCATCCGTATACCGCTGGTACTCGTACTCCTCCTTGCAGAACAGCTTGACCAGCAACTGACCGCTGACAGACAGTGTCTCATTGAGGATGCCGTTGATCTCATCGCTGCACTCCTGGGATTCACGGGTCAGTGTCCACCGGGTCTTTCCGGCTCTTCTCGTCGGAATGATAAACAGCGGAACGACCATCATGCCGACCACCGCCAGGATCCAGTTGGAACGAAACATCAGGATGACTGCGGCTGTCAGCGTGATCGCATTGGAGAGGATAGATGTAAAGGTATTGCTGATGACCCGCTGCACGCCGTCGATATCGCTGGTCATGCGGGTGATGATGTCTCCCTGGTTGTTGGTCGTAAAAAAGCTCTGGGACATCTGCTGCAGATGGCGGTACATGGAATTTCGCATATCAAAGGTGATGTGCTGGGCGATCCAGGTATTCAGGTAGCTTTCCGCAACACCGATCAGGTTCGCCCCCAGCGTGACGCCAAGCGAGACCAGAATATAAAAGATCAGCGCGCCAAGATTCCTGGCGATCAGACCTTCATCGATGATCCGTCCTGTCAGGACAGAGGGCATCAGATTCATCACGGAAGACAGGATCAGGCAGCCAAAAACCAGGATCAGCTGTTTCCAGTATGGCTTCAGATAGGCAAAGATCCGTTTCAAAAGCTCTGGTGTAACTTTCGGCCGGTTTGCCTTCTCCTCTTCCGTTAAAAAACCGTTCCGCATGTGTCCGCCAGGTGCCGGCATACGCATTACCTCTTTTCTGAAAAGGAGCTGCCGCACGACTTTCCCTGATGCGCCAGCTCCGTTTCCGTTATTGATATGATTTTAGCATATCCGCCGCAAAATTTACCATATAGTTTTGCCGAAGTTGCCACCTGCTCCAAAAAAGTGTACAATTTATATAATGATGCCATAGATCGTGAAGGCGTAAAAACGCAAGGCGGTCTGTGACCACTGACCGATACATTATCATATCTGACTGCTGTCCTTTTCGGACGGCGGAAAGGAGGGCCTGTGTTCTGTCCAAACTGTGGAACAAAGCTTCCGGAAGGGGCGCGCTTCTGTCCCGAATGCGGATGCCGGACAGCCGACTATTTTGCCGGACAGACGCCGGATGCGGACAATGATCTTTATGACCATCCGCAGACGGACACTGACCGACAGACATACCGGGACGACCAGCGCGGCTGGAACGGCCAGAGCGGCCGAAACTACCAAAACAGCCGGAACGGCCAGAGCAGCCGAAATTATCAAAAAAACTGGAACAGCCAGAACAGTCAGAATGACTGGGACGGCCAGAACAGCCGGAACAGCCAGAACGACTGGGATAGCCGGAACAGCCGATACTACCGGTATGACCAGACAGATGAACAGCAAAACAACTACCAGTACGGCGATACGGACGAGGATCTGTATGAGGATGGCTCCCAGGATGCGGTCTCTATGGACGATGGTTTTTCTGATGACTATGAAGAGGCACCTGCGGCAAGGACCTCTGGCAAAGGAGGCATCATCGCAGCAGCCGTCTTCCTTGGCGCAGTTCTGATCGCAGGCGGCATTTTCCTGTACTCGCGCCTTTCTGCTGACAGTCCCCAGGGCGGCAGCCCTTCTGCCATGGGCAGTCCCTCCGGCAATGAGACCGAGGGCGGCAGTCCTTCCAGCGGCATTCTTGGCGGCCTGTTTGGCAAGAAGGAAGAGTCCGAAGAGACGGATGCCGGAAGTACGGCAGCAAGCAGCGAAGCTTCCTCTGATGAAGCGGAACAAACCTCCGTGCCGCTGCAGGCCTCCCCGGTAAAGGCGCTGAAGCGCCCCAGCCTGTATGCCAATGTCACCATCAGTGCAGATGAGGTGATCCCGGCTGTGCCGCTCTACCAGACGGACAGTAATCTGGACAACATCGTCAATCTGGATGCCTTCTACCTGAACGACTGGCAGAAACGAACGCTGTTTGAAAACGGGTTCTGCGTCTGGATGGACGGATGGGACGAATATTATGAGGTATACGAGAACAACCGCTATCAGACCCTGGCCAATTTTGTGACCGTGGATTCCATGATGCATACCTACCACCTGTACTTCATGCATCTGATGAAGAACCTGGAGCGTGATCAGCTGTTCTACTCCCTTTCCGATCTTACCCTGAAGATGCAGGAGCGGTCCATCAGCCAGCTGGATGCCCTAAAGGGTACGGAATGGGAAAGCGCAGCCAAAAGAAACACGGCCTTCTTCTCCATTGCCGCCGCCCTTCTGGACGATGGCGCCGTGATCCCGGGAGAGGTGTCGGATATGGTCGGCACCGAGCTCGAACGGATCTATGCCGCTTCGGAGATCCAGCCCTCCACCCTGGCAGAAAACTATATGGAGGACTACAGCCAGTACACCGTGCGGGGCTACTACGAGGGCGATCCCGTCCTGGAGCGGTATTTCCGCGCAATGATGTGGTACGGCCGCATGAACTTCACCCAGAAGGATGAGGATCTGGACCGCAGCGCCCTGCTGATCACCATGGCTCTGGATGACGAGACGCTGCCAACATGGGAATCCATCTATACGATCACCAGCTTCTTTGCTGGCGCATCTGATGACTGCGGCTATTACGAATACAAGCCCATCCTGGATGAGGCCTACGGCGCCGGTGCTGCCGCCGGGGATCTTCCCGGAAATACCGAAGCCTGGGAATACTACCACAGCATGACGGCCCAGATGGATCCGCCGGAGATCAATTCCATGGTCTTTTTGGATGATGAGACGTCAGAGGGCCACGAGGAAGATGCAAAGGGCTACCGGTTTATGGGCCAGCGCTTCTCCATCGACGCCGCGATCCTGCAGCAGCTGATCTACAGCCACGTCGGTGAGAATTCCGAGGGTAATAAACGGATGCTTCCGGACGCGCTGGACGTGCCCGCCGCTCTTGGCTCGGATGCTGCGCTCTCTATCCTGGAACAACGGGGCAATACCGGCTATGCCGGCTATTCCGAAAACCTGCAGGCCGCACGGGACAGCCTGGCCGGTGCCGATGACTCGATCTGGTACGCCAGCCTCTACAGCCAGTGGCTGCACACCCTGCGTCCTCTTCTGGAGAAAAAGGGCGAGGGCTGGCCGGTCTTTATGCAGAGCGACGCCTGGACCCGGAAGAATCTGCAGTCCTTCCTTGGCAGCTATACCGAGCTTAAACACGATACGGTTCTGTATTCCAAGCAGGTCATGGCCGAGATGGGCGGCGGTCCCATGGAGACCTATGACGACCGCGGCTATGTGGAGCCGGAGCCTGCCGTCTTCCGTCGTCTGGAGACTCTGACCCAGGCCACCCGCACGGGACTGGCCGGCTATGGTCTTCTCTCCTCGGATGACGACTACAACCTCAGCCTTCTGCAGGAGCTCGCATCCAGCCTTGCCGTGATCGCGGAAAAAGAGCTGAAAAATGAGGTCCCCACCGACAGTGAATTTGACCTGATCCGCACCTACGGCGGACAGCTGGAGCATTTCTGGCAGGAAGTCTACCGCAATGACGCCGAGTCGGGCGGCCTGGAGCTGGATACTCGGAATTTCCCGGCAGCCATTGTTACCGACATTGCAACCGACCCGAATGGCCAGATAAAGGAGCTTGGCACCGGCCGGGCATCCACCATCTACGTTATCGTCCCGGTGGACGGCACCCTGCGCATCGCTTCCGGATCGGTCTTTTCCTTCTACCAGTTCGCGCAGCCGCTCTCTGACCGCCTGACCGATACCACCTGGCGGCAGATGATGGGATTCCAGGTGAACAGCGACGGAAGGTACAATGAGCCTGCTGTATCGCCGGAGGACTGGACCACCGATTTCCAGCGCAGCTGGAGAGACGAATACCCGTAAGCTCTTCCGGAACAAAACCTCCGGAAGGCCGGCCCCAGAGCCGGCCATGCGAGAGGGCCAATGCCGATGATGCAAAAAATACGGAACATAAACACAAAAAAGGTACTGCTTATCCTGTGTGCTGCCACCGCTGTCCTTGCGGCGGCAGCATTGTGGCTTGGCGGTGCCTTTTTGCCGTCCTGGGTCACATGGAAGGCGACAAGCGTTTCTGCCGACCTCAACCGGGACGGTCAGACAGAGCAGCTGATCCTTAAGGACAGGTCCCTGACGGTCAGCGGCCCAGACGGCCTGCTATTTGAAACGCCCCGGCAGTGGAAGGTCTCCGACCTGCTGACCGGCGATATCAACCATGACGGAGCAGAGGAGCTCCTGCTCCTCGTATGGAAGCGCGGAAGCTACGGCGCCGACCGCCCCTTCTGGGTCGAGCAGGATGAACCGGGGTTTTCCCAGCATATCTTTATCTTCCGCCAGGCAAACAGCGGAAAGATCACCTCCCTGTGGATGTCCTCCCGGATGGGCCTTTCCGTCACCGACTGGTATCTGGATACGGACGGGCGGATCCACCTGACTGCTTTAGACGGCAGTGAGACCATCTGGGCATGGGAATCCTGGGGACTGACCCTCGTACAGGAGAATGTCCGTCCCGATGTAAGACGCCTTACCCTCTTTGCGGCAGGAGACAACCTGATCCATGAGGCCATTTACCGCAAGGCCTATGACAGGGAAACGGAAACCTTCGATTTCGACGGCCTTTACACCGAGATCCGGGATCTGGTCTCCGGGGCAGACCTGGCCATCGTCAACCAGGAAACACCCCTGACCGACGATCCGAACCTCTACGGCACCTACCCGAGTTTCGGGACTCCCGAGGAGGTGGGCAGCGCCCTTGCGGATGCCGGCTTTGACGTGATCCTCCAGGCCACGAATCATATCAATGACCGGGGCCCGGAGATCATCCGGCATACCCTGTCCTACTGGCAGGAGTCCCACCCGGAGATCACCGTGCTCGGGATCCACCGCCAGCCTCTATCCGATGATTTTTGCGGCACGCTCCTGACCCGAAACGGGATCACTCTGGCCCTTTTTAACTACACCTATGGTCTGAACGGACATGACCTCCCGCCGGAGGAGGACTATCTGGTGGACCAGCTGAAAAATGAAGAGCAGCTAACTTCAGGCCTAAAGAGAGCCGAGACAGCCGCCGACCTGTCTGTATGCTTTCTCCACATCGGAGAGGAATACAGCCCCGGACCTGAAGCAGAGCAGGAGGCGCTCTGCCGCCGCCTGATCGATGCAGGCGCTGATGTGATCATCTGCGCCAATTCCCATGTCGCAGGTCCCTACGGGCAGGTGCAGACCGAGGCCGGAAATACCGGGATCGTGTACTATGGCTGCGGCAATCTTGTCTCCGACACCCGCCGCTTTGAAGCGATCCTTGGCGGAGCAGCCTGTCTGACCATAGAAAAAACGGTCTCCGGCAGCAGCGCTTCCCCGAACGGGAAAGACGCGGTCCTGTCAGAAACCGTTGTCTCAGAGTATTCTTTTTTACCTCTTGTTACACACATCTCTCCGGAGGGCTTCCGGGTCATTCCCCTGGATGCCTACACCGACGAGCTGGCAGCTGCCCACAGCCTCAGCACGGCCGGCGAGCCCTTCTGCACGGAAGACCTGCAGGCTTTGTGGGACGCTGCGGCAGTCCCAATTCCCGGGGCCGCTCCTTAGATATCTTAGAGATCTTCCAGAAGCTCGGCATAATTCCGGTATCTTCTGCCGTCCCGCCAGTGGACCTCTGCGATTCCGTCTGGCAGGCTTCCTGTCAGACGCTTGATCTCATCTGCCGCCGCCAGGGTCTCCCTGCGGCCAAGCTCGATCTTCTCCCGGATGTATTCCGGCGTAAAGTTCAGCGTGCCCTCTGCTGTTCCGCCCATATCCTCACCGGGATACAGATGCACCACCAGAGCGCCGTTGAAGTATTTCTGCTGGTTCAGCTCCGCATTCCACGCCTGCACCAGCCGTCTGCCCGAGGATTCCCGGGCGGATTCGGTGTGCACCACGAGGAACCGGCGAAAGCCCAAATGGTAAAGAGGCGAGATGGGCATATTGTCGCCAAACAGCGGGAAGCCGCCGTCGACATAGGTCTTTCCATCGATCTGCCTGCGGGAAAACAGCAGCGGATAGGCCGCACTGGCCATCAGGCAGTCGATCTGCTCCTCCGATGTACGCTGATTCAGAATGAAATCCCGGGGATACTGGGTCTCTGTGTCAAAGGCCGTGACCGAGACGATCGGGCTGTACTGATGGATATTCTGTGTCACCCTGGAAGCCCGGATCAGGCTCTCCAGATAGGAAAGGCCGGTCGTGCCGGAGGCAGCCGTTCCGGTCAGATCATAGAGCCGCTCGGGCTCGAAATCCTCCCAGACATTTCTTGCCTTTGCCGCGCCGCTGCCGGCAAACAGGACGGCATTGAGGGCTCCGATGGATGTGCCGGAATAGGCCGCGATCTCCGGGAAGTCCATCCCGCACAGCGCCTCATAGACACCCACCTGGTAGGCACCCTTGCCGCCTCCGCCATTGAGCACAAGTGCGATTCCCTCCGCATCCTCTGCGGCCCGCTCCTTTGTGCGTGCATCGGCCTCTTCGTGGATCTCCTTTTCTCGTTTCCGGCCATCCTCCCCTGCCAGGGCAGAATCGCCGATGCGGTGAGCCATTTCCAGATGGTCCTGTGTCTGGCTGACCAGATCAGAAAACTCCTGGTCACCTGCAAGCTCCAGGATCTTTTTCAGTGAGTCCTTGTTCATTCTGATCTCCTCTTACTGCTTTCTCTTTTGTTCTCTTACACGCGTTATTTCTATTTCCGGGTGATATCCAAAGTTTTTCACAGAAGCTTTCAGGGGCTGCTGCCAAAAAGCTGTTCTCGGCTTCCTTCCAGTATGCTCCACCGGATGCTCACTCAATATAAACGATGGCCGTTTTCCGGAACGCCGTCACGATACGGGAAATCGCCGAGTACAGCAGGCCAACGGCGTAGATCATCGTGACAAGCAGGGCGGAATCCAGGAAAAACAGACAGAGCACGCCCATCCCGCTCTCTGCGATCCCTAAAAACAACTGATATCTCCAGTGCCCGGATTCCATTTTTCTGGCTTCGTTTCCCCGCAGAACATCGATGATGCCGGACACCATCAGGATCACGATCAGGTACAGCATGGCGTACTGCCGGGGAAGATTGTCCATGTTCATGGCAAACAGCGCCGCATCCAGCACAACGATCCCCTCATACAGGATCAGGATCCCGCCGACCATATGCCTTGCCAGCATAAAATAATAGATGATCATGCGGATCCCCCGGATCAGCAGCGCCAGCTCCAGACACAGCAGGACGAGTCTATACGCCTCACCCATCGACACCATCATGAGCAGACTGGCCAGCAGCATAAAGATGCCGGTAACCAGGTAGGCTGCCCGCTTTGCACTGCCCATCAGTCCTCACGCCCCCTTCTGTTCATGATCAGCCTGCGGAAATCCCGGATGCCCTGAAAGCCGGATTTCCGAAAATCAACGGAAAAGCCGGCCAGCAGATTTCCCGACTGGAAGATCCTGGCCGTCACCATGCTCTTTTGTGCCAGAGCGGCCAGGATAAAGCGGCCAAGCGGTGTGTCCTCCTTATTCTCCTCCGCTGCCGCCAGATAAGCTTCATTGTTGGCATCCACATCAAAATCCGGGATCTCCTGGCCGGACAGCTCCTCGCCAAAAGCCTTCCAGTCTTCACTCCCCAGCAGCTGGCGCCGCCGCAGGATCGGCTGGATCCTCTCCCGCCATGGCTCTGCAGTTTCCGATTCGCTGCACGCCGGATCAAAGCTCTCCTGCGCGCCGCGGATATACTGCATCGCGTTTACCATCTGGCAGAAGGCACGGTAATAATCTTCCGGATTGTCCTTGACCAGATATTCGTACGCGCCCCATGCCGGCAGATACCGGTACCGGATAAAGCTGTAATCCGGCAGATGTCCTGCCCTGCCGTGCCCCAGATTCATGACCGAGGTCTCGCTGCGCTGGGGAAGCGTGTTGGTAAAATGCCGCAGCTCCAGATCATCCGCCGCAGCCGGATTGTGACCATAGGTAACAGGAATGGCCGCCTCTGTGCCATCCTCCAGGACAAGCTCCTCAAACCGGGTGGCATTGTTGATCACAAAGGTCGGCGTCCCCGCAAAGTACCGGTGCGCCCAGGTGTCTGCCAGCACGTGCATGGCAAGGCCGCAGGCTTCCAGACCATTGCCTTTTGCCAGCTCCACCGTCTCCGAAACAAGCGGTCCGCCAGGGCCGCAGATCAGCCGGTATCGGGCCATATAGGCCCTGCCGTGCCTGGGAAGGGACGCATACAGATCGGCCGGAAGGAAATGAAAGGATGCCCAGATCCTCGTAATATCCTGCAGGCCGACCGGATCTGTCCTGGCATCGGCCATCTCCATCTGTGTCTGGGTCGTGGCTGCGGCCTTCGGTCCGCTAACCTTCGTCAGAAACAGCCGGGAACAGCAGTCGACAAACTGCGACGCCCATGCCACAGAAAAGCTCTCCTCATGGGAATAGCCGGCAATCTGCGCCGCGCAGTAGGTTCCGTAATAGTGAAAATCCTCCTGCATGGTCATGCCTCCCCGTTTTCTATACGTTTTTTCAGCCGCCGGATCTTCCTCGCGTACACAAGGATCATAACAATAGCAAAATAGGATGTCAGCTCGATGACCCAGAAGGTCAGGACCCCCTCTCCGGTCAGCATCACGTGCTGCGTTTCTCCGCGAGCCATGCTTCTGAGGGCTTCATCCAGACAAAATACCAGATAGATGATCGCGAAGACCAGATAAAAGCCCCGCACCTTTTTCCCCTGTCCTTCACGGATGGCAGAGAGACCGATCCAGGCCCGCAGGGCCAGATCAAAGGAAAAGAGAAAGGCGGCAATGATCACGAGAAGGCGGCGGAGCATCGGTTCTCCGACCTCTGCTATGATCTCCGGCGGCAGATTCATCCGGGCGATCAGGGATTTCGAATTCAGGTACAGCGCTAAAAGAGTCTTGACCAGGCTCCAGACTCCGAAAACAAATACCGCGACCCCGCTGTACATCAAATTGTCCTGATAACGCCTGATCCTTGCATCCAATCTTTTCAGCCTCCGTCATCCTGGTACTTTTCATAATTCTGTTCAGAAAAGGGCAACCTCTGTGATCAGCGTGTCCTCGTACAGCCAGCCTTCATACACCGAATCAATGGTTATGCTGACACTGTCCGTGTTGTAAATTTCCGAAAACAGGACCGTCTGCAGGCCGTTCACGTCGCCCAGGGTAACCGTCTCGGCGCGGCCGTCAGAAAAGGTGACCGTGATGTTCTGCGGTCTGGAGTTCTTGTCATACAGATCCTGATTCTTCTGAAAACCGGCATAGATGTTCATGCCTGTCACGGCATAGGTACCGTCAAGGGCAATGCTCAGCGTCTCGCCGATTCCCTGACCGGCGGCACCCTCACACCAGGCCTTCGACAGGTCACCGTCGATGGCTCTGGATGCCGTATGCGTCATGCCAAACTCGCTAAGCTCCGATGTAGCGCTGATCCAGGAGACCCGGTCCATGGAAACAGGATCCGCCGGCGGCGGTGTGGGCTCTGGTGTCGGTTCTTCGGTAGGCTCCGGCGTTGGCTCTTCGGTGGGTTCAGGTGTCGGCTCTTCGGTGGGCTCCGGTGTCGGCTCTTCGGTGGGCTCCGGTGTCGGCTCTTCGGTCGGCTCTTCCGTCGGCTCTGCCTCAGATCCGGCTGCATCGGAAGATGTCTCCTTCACATCTTCCCTGGATGACGCGCCATTCGCCTCTGCTTTTTCCTGTACCGAAGCGGCTGAAGATGTGTCTGTTGCTTCCCCGCTGTGGGGCGATCTGCTCCGCAGGAACAGGAAGCCGCCGATCGCTCCGGCGATAAGCAGCACAGCAAGCAGAACGATCAGCAGGATATTGCTTTTCTCCCGGTTATTGCCGGCTCCCTGCCGGTTATTCCGGGATCCGGAGCTCTGAACCCTCTCCCCGCCGTGTCCGGCAGATTGCTGATGGCTGCTTTGTCCGTTTCCCTGCTGTGCATTATTTGAACGATAATTTCTGTAATTGTTCTGTGTACCATCATCCTGCTGCTCCTGCAGGAACTTTTCCTCATTGCCGGCAGCATCCTCGGCATACATGGCAGAATCCTGCCATGTGTCGGATCCATCTCCCCCGGCATCTTCCTGTCTCTGACCGCTGCCTGCCGCGGCAGCCTTTTCAGGATCATACAGATCCTGCCAGTCAACCACCGTCCCACAGTAAGGACAGTATTTGGCGTTGTTGTCTATTTCTTTTCCGCAGATCGCACAGAACATAATGCTTCTCTCTCTTTCTCTGCAAAAACAACCGGTTTTCCCTATTATACACTTTCCGACAGCAGGAAATCTACCGGTTTTCCCATCTGTCGCTATGCAACATCCGCCATCTGCAGCTCATCCGCATCCGACATCTGCAGCGCATCCGCATCCATCATATGAAACCGGCCGCTATCCGTCATCGGAAGCCTGCCGGCATCTGTCCCTGCGGATCATCGGATATGTAGCTTCTCCATAAGGACAGCCTGCCCTCCAAAACATAGGCTGCCTGCTCTCCGAAACCCGCACTTCCAAAACCAGGCCGTTTCGTGTAAAATAATCAACATGCCAAAAGCAGATTACGGCTTATTCCGTGAATGGTACTTCTGGCATTGTATTCGTAAAATAATCAGACAGGAGTCCATAGCCATGCATGAACTTGGAGTCGTTTTTCACATCATTGACAGCGTAAAAGAGATCGCGGCAGAAAATGCCGTCACCCAGGTGGCCTCCGTCACGCTGAAGCTGGGCGAAGTCTCCGGCGTTATCCCGGATTATCTCACCGACTGCTGGAACTGGGCCGTAAAACGCACCGATGTCCTGAAGGGAGCAGAGCTCATCATCGAGACCATTCCGGCCGTCACCTTCTGCGAGGACTGCCGTCAGGAATACGAGACCGTGCGCTACGGCAGGACCTGCCCAAACTGCGGCAGTGGAAATACCTATCTCGTACAGGGAAACGAATTCCTGATCAAAGAGATCGCCGTGATAGACGAAGCCGAACCTGAATCATGAAAAAGCAGGGCTGGCGCATAAACAAAAATAAAAATGGGTCAATCATTTTTTATGTGGGATTGCCCATGCCACACTATAAGTTACCAATACCGTCCGCCAGCCTTGACATGAACCTCTGGCAATG
>OCTX011774132.1_pt1 | contig 12323 bp, 17 predicted proteins | sample 1539691 | NCBI WGS metagenome assembly OCTX01 (sample SAMN02144231, study PRJEB22623) | gut metagenome | biome: sheep rumen | host: Ovis aries | place: New Zealand
GTAGAAACGCGCATATATGACCTTGAGGGCGAGGCAGAATACACCTTTACAAGCCACAGGGTAAAGAAAAGCGCAGCAGAGCCGGTAAAAGAGGCGCAGACGACCACAGACACCGACACAATCAAAATACAGACCGTACACGGCCTTATTATCGTTACCAGCAAGGCAACCGGCACAACGATTTATATAAAAGGGGCGAAATAATGGCATATTACAGAACGTGCGAGCATTGCGGCGCAAATTTAGACCCCGGCGAGCAATGCGACTGCATGGAAAATAAACAGGAAAGGGGGCGACCGTATGGCGACGAAAGCAAGCGCAGAACGCAAAGACGAGCTAATTATAGCGGCACTTATAAGCAACCCTACCGTAGCGGCAGCGGCGGCAGCTTGTGGCGTTTCAAAAACGCAGATACACGCACGCTTACGAAATGCGGCCTTTAAGGAAAAGTACGACGCAGCCCGGCGCGAGGTATTAGAGCATAGCGCAGCTTATATACAAGGCATGGTAAGCGAGGCAATACAGAAAATGCGCGATATTATGAACGACCCGGACGCAAGCCAGCAAGTACAGCTTAACGCAGCAGAGGCCATAACGCGCAACAGCCTTAAACTTACAGAACAGGCCGACATATTGGCGCAGCTTGCAGAGCTTAAAAAGGCGGTATTTCCTAATGAATAGCGCAATACAAAGGCAGCTTGCAGAGCTGCAAAAGGAAGTAAAACACAGAAAAGACGCAAAGGCCGTAATAGACGCAATAGACGTAACGCAGCATATAGCCCCGGTATATATGCCCTTGCATGAGGATATACAGGCGGCAGCGCACCAGTATTACAACCTACCGGGCGGCAGAGGCAGCGGCAAAAGTAGCTTTTGCGCCCTTGAGATTGTAAACGGCATTATGCAAGATCAGACCGGCGACAGCAGCGCAATAGTATTTAGGCGCACAGCAAATACCATGCGCGAAAGCGTTTTTTCTCAAATTGCATGGGCTATTGATAAGTTAGACGTAGGCGACCTATGGCGCGGCAGCGTTTCGCCTATGTGCTGGACGTACAGACCGACAGGCGCACAGATCCTTTTTAGAGGCCTTGACGACAGCAGCAAGCTAAAGAGTATTAAGCCCCGGCGCGGTTTTTTCCGCTTTATATGGCTTGAGGAATTTAGCGAGCTACCCGGCGAGAATTTCACAAGATCGGTTATGCAATCCGTACAGCGTGGCGGCAGCGCGTTTACTGTATTTCGTAGCTTTAACCCGCCGATAAATGCGAGTAATTGGGCAAACGTCTTTATAGCAAGGCCAGACGACCGGGCAATAACGCTGCACACGTCTTACCTTGACGTACCGGCCGCATGGTTAGGCGACGACTTTATTTTAGAGGCCGAAAGGCTGCAAGAGATAAACGAGCAAGCATACCGGCACGAGTATTTAGGCGAGGCCACAGGCAGCGGCGGCGAGGTATTCCCGAACGTAACAGTACGGACAATTACCGACGACGAAATAAACGAGCTGCAATACATTTACGCGGGCGTAGACTTTGGCTTTAGCGTAGACCCGGCCGTATTTATGCGCGTAGCCTACGACCAAAAGCACGATACCGTTTATTTGCTGGACGAAATATATAAAAAGCACTTGAGCAATAACGAGCTTGCGGCGCAGATCACGGCGAAAGGGTACGAATATACCGGGCAATATGAAAACGTAGGCTTTTACGGCTACCCGGAAGTATACAAGGAAAAGCAAGTTATTGTATGCGACAGCGCAGAGCCTAAAAGCATAAACGACCTACGAAACGCGGGCTTAAAGTGTATTGCTTGCCAGAAGTACCCCGGCAGCGTTATTTACGGCGTAAAGTGGCTGCAAAACCGGCGCATAGTGATAGACCCGGCAAGGACACCGAACGCGCACCGGGAATTTATCGGCTATGAGTACATGACAACGAAAGACGGCGAATTTTTAGCCGACGTACCAGACAAAGACAACCATTGCATAGACGCGGTACGCTATGCGCTGGACAGGCTTATAAACTACCGCAAAATATCGGCTTAAAGGCCAGAAAGGGGCGACAGCATGGCATATTTACGTATTCATTGCGACGTATGCGGCGGCACGTGGGAAGTATACCACCGCGACAACTGGAAAGACGACAAGGCCAGACAATGCCCGCATTGTTTCGCAAAGATTGACCGCAGCGTATGGGAAAAGGAAGTGTTACCGGCTTTCGGCGCAGTAAATGACGCTAACGCGGAATTATTCAAAGAGCATACCGGCTACCATAGGCCGCTATTTACCTTTGACGTGATAGCAGATCACCTTTACCAGAACCGGCACGAACCTTGCCCGCTTGCGGAAAAGCTGCAAGAGTTTAGCGACTTTGTGAACGGCTAAAACCTACTTAAGCGTATTCAGATAATCTTAATTAGACCGGCCGACGACGGCCAGAAAGTGAGGTAAAAAGCACTATGCGACTACCACGACAGGAAATAGAGCCGGGCGAGTGGCAAGAGGAAGTAAACCAGTACGGCGGCGTACAGCGTTACCGCATGATCGGCGGCGTAAAAGAATATGAAATGATGGTAAAAATTGACGGTATAGAGATACCGCAAAGTCAAGTAGAGGACTACCACCGCCGCAAGAAAGAGGCAGAACAGGCGAGGAAAGAGGCCGAAAAGAACAGGCCAGCACCGCCACCGCCTAAAAATTGCCCTTTAGCGGACGGCATGAACACGAATTGCACGCAAGAGAAATGCGCCCTTTACCTTAACGGCTGCACGCTTGCGAGATTGACCGACAGGCCACCGGCAAAGGCAACAGAGGGCTTGCAATGCCCTTTAAGTAAGTACCGGCACAAATGCCGTACAGATTGCGCACTTTACAATAAGACCGGCTGCACACTTACAGCCATTAAAACAGAAAGCGAGGTATAAATACCATGAGTACGAAATTTAACAGCTATGCAAAGAAACTGGACGAACAGGCAAGGGCGGCTTTTAAGGCCTACCGCGACGCAGAGGCAGCCTATAAAAAGGCAGAGCAGAGGGCGAAAGAGTACCCGCAGCGCGGCGGCTTTGTAAATGCCGACTATGCAGCAAAGAGCGCACGCGCACAGGCCGACTTTTTAGAGGCTAAACAGGCCTACGAAAGCGCAAGGCGCACTTTCAGAGATAGCGACCGACAGTTTGACGGTATGCGCAAAGAGCTTGCGGCAGCCATTGACGACGCTTACAGCGCAGACCCGGCGCAGCTTGACACCGCAACGCTTGAGCTTTTGAAAAGCGGCATTTTGAACGCGGGCGAGTATGCAAAGCTGCTGGAACAGGCAAAGGCCGCAAGCAATCCTACAATGGTAAGAATGATCGGCCGGTATGCGGGCGAGGCTGCAAAGGCCAGAGGCGAAAGCCACGGCATGAACGACAGAGAGGCACAGGCCTTGCGTATGGCAGAGTATAACAGCAGATCATACACAGGCGGCGACCGTTTAGAGGCTTTCGACAATATGGTAAGCCTTTACCACCGCTGCACGAATAACCCCGGCATGATTGACCATTGGGACGAGTTCACGGCCGAAACCGTAGAAAACTTTTAATAAGATCATCTGTAAAGCCATATTACAAATACAGGAAAGAGGGCAAGCCAACCACCGGGCAAGCCCTTTTTTCTTTATAGGCCGGTAAAGAAAAGCTGCAATATGCGCCCCGCACACTATTTACAGATTATACGTAAAAAATGTATTGCGGCTTACTTGACAATTAGGCACAATTAGCCTATAATGATAATGTAACCGTAACTATAAACAAGGAAAGGGGCGGTAATATGGCATACAGTAACGCAGCTTTAGCAATAGCACCGGCAGCACCGGCAAGGCCTTTTATGGTAGTACAGGGGGCGCAAGTACCCGCCTTTAGTACGTCTTTATTTGAGCGTTTCATAGACTACACCGACCGCAAGGAAACCACCGTAAAAGGATATTTTACTTGCATAAGGCAGTTTGTAAAATGGCTTGAGGCTAACGACATAAGGCAGCCAGAACGCGAGCATATAAAGGCTTACCGCGACTATTTAGCCAGCAGCGGCCTTGCTACCGGCACACAGGCGCAGTATTTACGCGCAGTAAAGCACTTTTTCAAATGGACGGCCAGCGAGGGGCTTTACCCGAACGTAGCCGACAATATCCACGGCGCAAAGATACGGCACGACGTACACAAAAAAGACGCGCTGCAACGTGAGGACGTGGCGCAGATCGCGGACACAATCGACCGCAGCGACGAACAGGGCAAGAGATTATACGCAATGTACTTATTATGCGTAATATGCGGCTTGCGTACAATCGAAATACACCGCGCAGACGTGGGCGACCTTAAGACCGTAGGCGGCACGACGTACCTTTACTTACAGGGCAAAGGCCACGACGACAAAGACGCGCCGGTATTGCTTATAAAGGAAGTGTACGAGGCCGTACAGGACTACTTAAACAGCAGAGCCGCAAAGGTAACGGCGAAAAGCCCGCTTTTCACGAGTACCAGCAACAAAGGCAGACCCGGAACAAAAATATACGCCCGCGACGAACAGGGCAATTACATATTAGACGAAAAAGGGAAAAAGGTAGTAGACAGAATAAGTGACGGCCGCATTGCTACTACCACAATAAGCACAATGCTTAAAACCCTACTTGTAAACGCTGGATATGATAGCGACCGGCTAACAGCCCACAGCTTGAGGCATACCAGCGGCACAGGCGCACACAAGGCCGGTATTGACCTTTACGGCGTGCAACACCTTATGAGGCATTGCGACCCGGCAACGTCTGAAATTTACATACACGACGACGACCACAAGGCCGCAGAGGAAAAGGGGCGCAAGGGCATTTACGATTATTATTTTAACGGCGCAGAGCTTAACCCGGTAATGCCAGAGCTTGAGGCCGAAATAATGACCCTTACCCCGGAACAGCAAAAGGAATTATTAGCGCAGATCAGAGCGCAGAAAGGGGCGAAATAATGAGCGACTTTGACAGACCTTTTTACACGATACCAGAGGCCGCAGAGAAATTGCGAGTACATGAAAACACGCTTTATAACATGGTACGGCGTAAAGAGCTTGAGCATTACAAAGTAGGTAAACAGATCAGAATAAGCGCGGCAGAGCTGGAACGCTTGAAAGTACCGGCAGAGCCACAGGAAAACAGCCCTACTTAAGATTAGACGTATACGCTTAAGTAGAGAAAGGGGGCTTGTAAAGCATGATTGATTTTGAGGAATACGGCTATTTTCGCAAAGAACACCTTAAGAGGAAAACGCAGCCGTACCACATGAGCAACGAGCCTTTAGCAAAAGACTATTACGAGCGTTTCAAGCTGGAATACCCGGCCGCAAGTATCCATATTTACGACATATCGCAATATATTTGCATGGACGACCGGGCGCGGCGAAACCTTGTAAAGCTGCTAAAGGCGCAGCAAAAGAGGCAAGCAGAGGCCTTACAGAAAACAATAGACCTTATAAACGAGGTAGAAAGCGAGGGCGTATAAATGATAATTGCCATAGCAAACCAGAAAGGCGGCGTAGCGAAAACGGCCACCGCGCAAGCCATAGCAACCGGCGCGGCAATGATCGGCCGCAGATCACTTGCAATAGACGCAGACCCGCAAAGTAATTTATCTTACAGCATGGGCGGCAATAGCGCAGATATGGGCTTATATGAGCTTATGACAGGCGCAGCAACGCCCGGCCAGATCATACAGCACACAGAGCAAGGCGACCTTATAACGGCCAGCAGCAGCCTTGCTTTACCCTTTACAGGCAAAGACCCCGGCAAGCTACTTGCAAAGGCCTTACAGCCTATAAAGAAAAAGTACGACGTAATAACCATTGATTGCCCGCCCGCGCTTAATATCCTACTTGCAAACGCGCTTATAGCCGCAGACGTGGTAATTATTCCTTTAACGGCCGATATGTACGCGCTGCAAGGGCTTTACCAGCTTAAGCAGAGCATACAGGACGCACAAAAGGTAAACCCCGCCTTAAAGATCGGCGGCGTAGTATTTACCCGGCACAACACCCGCACAATACTTGCCCGCGACCTTACGGAAGTAATAACGGACAAATGCCGCGAGCTGGATATACCAGTATATAAAACCACGATACGCGAGGGCGTGGCGGTACGTGAGGCGCAGACGCAGCGGCAAAGCATATTTGACTATGCGCCCCGCAGCAACCCGGCGAAAGACTACAAGCAGCTTATTAAAGAAATAGGCCTATAAAAGAAAGTGAGGTTTTAACAATGGCAAAAAAGAGCATGAAAGCCGCAGCGACGGCGGGAACGTCGGTATTTGACCAGATCGCAAGCGGGAACGTACAGCACGCAGAGAACGTAACAGACGTACAGGACGTACAGGACGTACAAAACGTAAAGGACGTAAACAAAAAAGGCGAGCCGCTGGAACGCTTAAACCTTAAGATACCGGCAGAGCTTAAAGAGTATTTAACCGTAGCGGCTGCAAAGGCCAGCATAGAACAGCGGCGCAATATTTCGCTTACAGAGTACCTTTGCGACCTTGTACGCGCCGATAAAGAAAAGAACAAGGGGGCGCAGCTATGAGCGTAAACGCTTTAACAGCGGCAGACACAAAGGCATTAAGCGACTATATGCAGAAAATAGAGGCTTTAGGCCAGCGCGAGCCGCAGAAACTACCGGCCGAAATATGGGATAAAGTATGGCCAGAGATACAGGCCACCGGGCAAGTACCGGCAGAATACCGCGACCGTATAGGCGTAAACCCTATAAAGGAACGTAAGCACCATTTCGAGGGCGACCGCGTGGTATTTGAGGACGGCGAACAGATCACAAACGGCTATTACGATATTGTATGGGAACGCTGGAACAGCGAGAGGGCGCAGCTTGAGGCAGAATACCACGACGTTATTATAAAGGCCTTGCGCTATGCCTTGAGCAATGAGAAAGAGGCAGCCGAAACGCAGCCCCTTTTAGAGCTGCTTAAAAGGATAATCGGCGAGGGCATGGAAAACATGACCCCCGAACAATTAAGCACAGCTATTACAAATAATTTGCTTTCAAACCCTTACTTACCTATGCTTAACGGCGCACTTGTAAACGACTTTATGCAGATAAACACGCGAGGGCTTACGGCAGACAAATTTACAAAGCGTGCAGTATATGTAACGAAAGACGGCCACAAGTTCACTATTGAGCATTTCGACAAGCTATTAAGGGCATTAAGCACCCCGGCAAAGAAAATGCTTAATACGGCTATTATGTTTCTTACGGCGAACAATTTTTACAACACGGACAGAATAACGCCTACCGTCGAAATACCTTTAATAGACTACGGCGTGAAATGCGGCTACCAGCTTACACCGCGCAAAATGGCAACACCAGAGGAACAGGCGGCAGAGGATAAAGCCGTACAAAACCGCATTGTAGAGTTTAAAAAGGACGTGCGGCGCAATTTGCGCGACATTAAAAACGTAACATGGACGGCAGAGGAAACCAAAGGCCGAAACCGTGGCGACTATGACGAATTAAGCATTATATCGCGCCACAAGATCATAAACGGCTATATACGGATAAACTTTGATGTAGACGCGGCGGCGTACCTTGTACAATCTTACATCATGCAACACCCGACCGCCCTACTTGCCGTAGACAATCGAAACCCGAACGCTTACGCATTAGGCTACAAGATCGCGCAGCATAACAGCATGGATAACAACGCAGCCAGAGGCACAAATAACACGCTTTCCGTAGAAAGCCTACTTGCAGCAGCCCCGGAAATTCAGACCATAGACGACCTAAAGGCAAAAGGGCAAAGAAACTGGAAAGACAAGATAAAACGGCCGCTTGAAAATTCCCTTAACGAGCTTGTAAAAGTAAATGTATTGAGCAAGTGGGAATACCGCGACCCGACCACCGGCACGACTTACACCCCGGAAACCGCGCAGCCGTTGACGTGGGCGCAGTATAGCCGCCTTATGGTTGATTTTATCATGGTAAACGCGCCAGATCAGAGCGACCGCAGAGAGGCAAAGGCAGAGGCAGCACAGGCCGCAGCCGATAAAGAAAAGCCGAAAAAGAGAGCGAGAAAAGGGGGTAACGCACCGCAAAAGGGGGGTAAAACACCGCAGCAGAAAAGGGGGTAACGCACCGCAGCCGAAATGCTGCAAAACCCTTACGCGGCCTTATGTTCCCGCAACTACCCCATGTTTTCGACCGATACCGCAATATATGGAATTTTTCAGAAACAGGCCTACAATATCGACCCCGGCAGAAAAAACAGGGGGGTATTAAGGGAACAAAGGGGGGGTATTAAAGGAACAAAAGGGGGGTATTAAAGGAACAAAAGGGGGGTATTAAAGGAACACGCACCCCGAAAAAACCCTTATTTTACAAGGCTTTCAGCACCCCCGAAAATTTCAATACTTATTAAAACGTAGTAAGACGTTTTATGCGTCCGTGCCGCCCGCTTGAGGCGGCGGCCGTCCGTAAAGTATAATCGAGCTGGAAAGAGAGCAAGGGCAGCTTTCTTTTTACAGGCCAGAACAGGCAAAAGCAACTTAAACCGCCCGAAACCGACAGCAGAAAGGGGGTGTAACCATGACGTATGAGGAATTTTGCGAGATTGTCCGCGCTGGAATAGCAAGCGGTGAAATTAAGACCACAAAGGAATTAAGCGAGCTGGATTTAGCTATTCAATATGCAATCGGACAGGAAATGCAAGAGCGAGGCGGCGGCGAGCTGCAAACGACCGCAGAGGAAATATATTTCTTGATCGGTAAGCATTGCGGCGAGGCCGTGAAAAACCGGGTATTTTCTAATTGAGCGTATGCACATAATTTCAAGTAGACGGCGGGAAAGACCGCAGAAAGGACAATAAAACATGATTATTGAAAAGCACAACGTAGGCGCGCACGGCCGAAAGACCATTTACACAATATGCAATAGCATAGCCGACACCGGCGCAGATCGTACCGACGAAATAGCGCGTTTCGATACGCTGGAAATGGCCGTAATAGTAATGCGGTATATGAACGGCGACGAATTGAGCGAGGCCGACACGTACAGAGCAAAAGAGGCAATAAAAAAAGCGGACACCGCACCGGCTAAAGTACAGGCGACCGCTTGAGCAGAGCAACCGAAAGGAAAGCCCCGCTTTACGCCTATTATAACGAGGGCGGGGCTATTTTTCAAGATAGCGAGGTAATAGCAATATGAACAGATCAGACGCAGCAAGAGAAGTAAAGAGCCGGTATGCAGAGTATTTGCAGCCAGCTAAAAAGAGAATAAACGGCAAGCCTACTTATATTTGCCCTATATGCCAGAACGGAACAGGAAAAGACGGCGACGGCATGAGCATAGACCCACACGGCGACGGCACGCAGCTTAAATGCTTTAAGTGCGGCTTTTACGGCGACATAGTAGACCTTTACCAGCAAGAGCATAATTGCGACGCGGGGGCAGCTTTTACCGCCTTGTATGATCGTTTCGGCATTACGATAGACGCAGAGCCGCGCCGGTATGAGTGGCCGACCGAAAAACAGGCCACCAGAACGGCCACAGAGCCACGAAACGAGGGCGAGGGGGTAAAAGTACCACCGACGACCGAAAACGCAGCAGAGGGCGAAATAGAGGCCGTAGAGAGCAAGCCCGACTTTACGGACTATTACAAGAGCTGCAAAGAGCATATAACCGACGACGCAGCACAGGCATATTTAACCTTTAGAGGCTTGAGCAATGAAACGGCCGCCCGGTATTGGTTAGGATATGACCCGGCAACCGGCTTTTTAATCGTACCGGCAGCACGCAGCTTTTACATTGCCCGGAACACCGACAGCGCAAGCGGTATGCGGTATAAAAACCCTACCGGCGTAAGCATAGAGCTTTTTAACCTAAAGGCACTATATAACGACGCTGCACGCCCGGTATTTATCACAGAGGGCGCAATAGACGCATTAAGCATTATTGAGGCCGGGGGCGAGGCCGTAGCCCTTAACAGCGCGAGCAATACCCGCAAGCTATTAGAACAGATCAAAAAGCAGACGACCCGCAGCACCCTTATATTATGCCTTGACACCGACGACGCGGGAAAGAAAGCAGCGGCCAGCCTTGCAGACGGCTTGCGAGAGCTTAATATAGCCTTTGTAACGGCCGATATTTGCGGACAGCATAAAGACCCTAACGAGGCCTTAACAGCCGATAAAAGGGCATTTATTGAGGCCGTAGCAGCCGCAGAACGTGGCACAATTAAGCCAGACAATACAGCCGACTATATACGGCACAGCATGGCCGCAGAAATTGAGGGCTTGAGGGCGCAGAGCGACAGAAAGACCGGCTTTATAAACCTTGACGCAGAGGCGGGCAGCATATATGCGGGCTTGTATGCCGTGGGCGGTATTTCAAGCGTAGGAAAAACAACCTTTATAAGCCAGATTGCCGACCAAATGGCCGCACAGGGGCAGCACGTCTTATTTTTCAGCATGGAACAAAGCCGCCTTGAAATGGTAAGCAAGAGCATTGCCCGGCAGACGGCGAAAGACGACCCCGACAAAGCGGTAAGTAGCTTGCAGATCAGAACAGGCGCAAAGGGCGAGAACATAACCAGAGCGACGGCAGCATATATGCAGAACGTGGGCGACCGCATAAGCATTATTGAGGGTAATTTTAATTGCACAGTTTCTTTTATAGGCAATTACACCCGGCAATATATCGCGCAGAACGGCGGCGTAAAGCCGGTAATAGTGATTGACTATTTACAAGTGCTGCAAGCAGAGAAAGACCCGGAAACAGGCCGCAAGCCTACCGACACAAAGCAAATAGTAGACTACAACGTAACGCAGCTTAAACGCTTGAGCCGCAGCCTTGAGCTACCTATCTTTGTTATAAGCAGCGTAAACCGCAGCAACTACCTTACACCGATTGACTTTGAGGCTTTCAAAGAAAGCGGCGGCATTGAGTACACGGCCGACGTAGTATGGGGCTTGCAGCTTTCCGCAATCCATGACCCGATATTTGACAAAGAGGGCAAAATAAAGGAAAAGCGCGAAAAGATAGCAGAGGCAAAAGAGGCAATGCCGCGAGATATAGAGCTTGTATGCCTTAAGAACAGGTACGGAAAGAGCCGGTACGCTGCACAGTTCACCTATTACCCGCAGTATGATTATTTCGACCCGAAAACAGACGGCTTTACAAAGATTATAGGCGGCGGCGACGATTTACCGTGGAAATAAGAAAGGGGGCTATAATATGACATTGGAACAGATCAGACAAAGGGAAGTATACCAAACGCGAGGCATAGCAGAGGCGGTAAAGGATAAGCCCGCAGCTTATAGGTACGTGCTGCAATGCTTACAGCGGCTTTATAGTGGCGACTATGGCGCAATACCGGCAGAGGACACCGACGCAAACAACAGCGAGCTTGCAGCGGGCGAGGGGCGCATAGTAGCCCGGTACAAAGCAGCAGAGGGCTTGCAAGAGGATATTTACATTATAGCGGCCTTTTCCGAAAGCATGGCCGACAGTTTAGACGCAAATAATACTATGATAATGTTTGTAAGCGAGTATTAAGCCAGATACCCGGCACAGATCAGAGGCGGCAACCCGAAAGGGCGGCCGTCTTTTTTTATCGGCAGAAACCGGCAGAAAGCGGCGGCAATTCTACTTAAGCGTATAAATGTAATCTCAAGTAGAGAGGCCGCAAAGCCTTGTAACCATTGACAAAACCGTAATTTTTCTGTATAATACGTATAGAACGTAAAGCACGCAGAAAGCGGCTATTAAGTATTTTACGTACAGCACAGAAAGCGAGGTTACGCAATGGCGAAATTGACACCAGAGGCCAGAGCTGCACGCGCAAAGTATATGCGAGAGTGGCGAAAGAAAAACCCGGAAAAGCAGCGCGAGTACGACGCGAAAAAGTGGGAACGCAAGGGCGAACAGATCAGAGCAGAAAGAGAGGCGGCAGCAAGTGAGCAAGTACAGAATTAAGCAGACCGGCAGCGGCCTTTATATCGTACTTGAGCTTAAAGACGTAGGCGGCGGCTATTGCTGGAACGATACCGGCCGCAAGTTTGAAAGCAAAGAGGCTGCACAGGCCTATATTGACGAAATGAGAGGCGCACAGCATGAGAAGTAAAGCAGCAGCGGTATTACTTGCCCTTGTAATGGCCTTATTTGCCCTTACAGGCTGCACAAACGACGCGGGCAAGGTATTTACCCTATACGACGGCAACGGCCTTAAAATCGAACGTGAGGGCGTAGAAACGCGCATATATGACCTTGAGGGCGAGGCAGAATACACCTTTACAAGCCA
>OCTX012289460.1_pt1 | contig 12322 bp, 16 predicted proteins | sample 1539691 | NCBI WGS metagenome assembly OCTX01 (sample SAMN02144231, study PRJEB22623) | gut metagenome | biome: sheep rumen | host: Ovis aries | place: New Zealand
TGCTGTGTGGCCTCCTGTCGGGGCAGTGGACTGTCGTTCTCCATCCCTGCTGCATGAACGGCTGACGGGTGGTGAGACGCTGCTGTGTGGCCTCCTGTCGGGGCTGTAGACTGTCGTTCTCCATCGCAGCTGCATGAACGGCTGACGGGTGGTGAGACGCTGCTGTGTAGCCTCCTGTCGGGGCTGTAGACTGTCGTTCACTATTCAAGGCGCATGGACACAAAGGGAGCAGCCCAGAACACCTGGACCGCTCCTGACAGACGAAAAGAAATAAATCGGCGAAGTAAATGTGGCGTTACTTTTTTCAGCGCTGTTTCGGCTGCTGCTGTGCTTGTGTCGCATTCAAGGGCCTGTCGATGGGCACGAGATTCGACTGAATGAAGGGCTGATCGCCTTTCGGGACCGGCTCGAGGTGGAGTCGCTTTCGAATGTCGTTAGTTGTAATTACACCGAGATTGAACATCTTTGTGTAATATTCCGAAAGTGATTTCTTGTCGGTTCGCAAAAGCACGGATGTATCGAAACGTACGTCATACTTAAATTTTTCGCTAGGAAGAAAGAGTTTTCGTTCAAACTCGAGTTCGATTTTTTCGAGAAGCGGTTGCAACGTGTCGGTTACAAATGCCAGTTGGTTTGCCTCGAGGCTTTTGTAACTCTGGTTACTCATGTCATAGACTTTTTGCGGCGAAACGCCAAAGAACCGGCAGATGTCCACCACGCTGTACTTTCTGGTTTCCAACAGCTGGGCGTCTTCTGGATTCACGCCAATGGGCTTGAAGTCCATATCCGCTTCGAGCAGTGCGACATTGCTGCCTCCGTTCATCTTTGCTCTCCACTTCGAGAGAAATTCGTCTTTCTGCTTTTGCGACAGTACATGGTTCACTGTCACAATTCCGTTGAGGCTGGCACCGGATTCAAAGAATCTTTTCGCGTGTTCTTCGCCTCTTCGTGCGAGTTCCAGGGATTGTTCTGCATACCTGAGTGTGGAAATGCCGTGTTCGCCATCGTTGCTGTAGTTGACAATGTGTATAATGTTGCTTGGTTCGATCCAGCCGTAGCGCGCATGCGCGTATGCCATGATATGTCTCTTTTCATCGTCGATGATGGTCACGGCTTCAGGGCGAAGGAATTCAAGCGATTCGGCATTCCCGTTATAATCTCGCTTTATGTAAATATACGCATTCCCCTTCAGATGCATTGATGCTACGACAGCAGAAAGCATCGCATGCCGCGTCATGTACTTTGACGGCTCTTTACTAAGCAGCCAATAGGCCGGATGGTTTATGGCCGGCTTCTTATTTCCGTTGCTGTCTATCTTGAGCACCTGAAGAGGCAGCTGGGCGACTGAGGTGCTTAAGCACTGAATGCACCGATAAACCACGGGAAGCGTCATGGCTTGTGTCCTGGCATAGCTCGTCATGGCGGGTGTCAGCGTTTCAAACGACAGTCCGCTCAAATCTCTTTTCTCTTCTCGAGGCTTCTTTGTGAGACCAAAGAATTCTGCAATTTTTCCCATTTTGTTATAGCTTTATAGTTAAACTGTCTACTGTGGATTCAACGGCGGCGCCTGGAGTCACGATTTCATACGTCGGCATTTCGTTGTACGGTTCTTCACAGCTCTCCTTTGAATCCGGCTTGCCGGAGCATCCGAAAAGTGACGTGAATATAAATACCACCACCGGCGTCGTGATCAGGGCACGGCCTCTCAAAATTACATCCTTTTTCCGCATATTTATACGCTATTTTAACATATTTATTCCAAAAAATCCCCCTTCCGTGTAAAAAAAAGTTTGGTGCGGTTGTACGTCGTTGATTTCCACAATCGGAGGCCTATACGGTCTACAGCTGAGTGGCCCCAGTGGGGCGCTGCATCTTTGTCTCATTTCTTTTCTTCAACCTGCCGGCCATGCGTGGGGTGATGGTGGAACGCGTCTTGATACGCCATAGAAGCCCCAGCACAAAGCATCGCTTCATTTGCCTCCTGGCCATTGTCTTGCTAATACGGAAATATCCGCACATGCAGATGAGAACATCGTCCCATCGCGCTTCACTCATGTTGAGGTTAGAGAAGAACCATCCCACAAACTCTTTGAGTTCCTTTTCAGTGTAGTCCATGCTTTATCACGACTTGTTATTAAACGGCGGCAGGGACACGCGATGCTTGCCTCCATCCACGCACTTAGTGTTTGATTACTTTCTTCTCCCACTTAATCCACCACGGATCCCGCGCGGGAAGTTCGAAGGTAGGTGATACTCGCCCGTCGCTTGTTCGCTTCAGCAGCCTGTTAATGAACCCTCTCTTCAGCTGTTTCTCAGCATCCTTTGTGCAAAGATGGAAATGCCCGCACATGCACGTTCTTAGCACAGACCATGCTGTTTCCTTCGTTTCGAAGTTTACGAAATACCATTCGAGGAAATCCCGTAATTCCTGTGCACTTATTTCTTTTGACATGTGATTGTATTTTGTTTATAGGTTCATCCACTGTCGCCTGCCATCCAGAACAAGCATTTCTGGCCGATGAGTTGCTTCCTGTTGTTCGTCTTTCGGGCATTCCTCTGCTCAGATCCTTCGAAGATGTTTGTACATCTTGCCTCTGCTAGTGTGGATGCGGCGACGTGGGTGACACCTTGTGGTTGGGATTGAAGCGTGTGGTTCTTTAGTTTTGACCTGAGAGCCAGTGCGCCTCACAGAATTATGATTTTTTTTCGAAGAGCTGCGAGAGCTGGCTGAATTGAGGTTCTGCTGCTGTAAGCAGTCCGAATTCAGGCAGAGTCATCCCCGCGCTTTCTATTTCCTTCCGCATCTTCCTGAAGTCGTCGATGCCCTGCAGAATCTTGTTTGCCTTGAAGTTGTGAGTCCACATGCTAAACTCTTCTTCAAGCAGTGGCTTTGCTGTCTTGGCCAATTTGATAGTGCAGTCCCCAGAGATCTCCAGATAACTGCTTGACATCATTCTGCTCACATCTGTGATGTAGTGTTTGCCAGAGTCTATCAGCTGAAGCAGTGCAAAGATAGGCCGGTATCTCATTGCCACGGCATCTGCAATCGCGCCTGATGGCGTTCCGATAGCCACGGATTCAGTGCCCCCGAAAGAATGGAAATGCCTGTGTCTTTCCTCAAAGACGGCCCTGTCAATAATCTGACCGAAAGCAACACCTGCACCAATCTCAGCACACTGGAAAAGGAATTGATTACTTACTTCAATGCCCAGCTCTTGGAACGACTTGGCTGCTTTCTTCGATTCGTCGGCTATAGCCTCCAGCCATCGCAATGAATGCGAGAACAGGCGCTCGTTGGTTGCTACCTTGACATTGTCACTCTTCGAGTCAAGCCCGAGAACCTGATCGGCGTCTTCCCTGAGAACGACTTTGCGCTGTTCAACGTCGATGGTCAGAAGGTCAAAGAGGTCCATGTTGTTTGACGCGTCGGGGATGATTCCAGAGAAGACTGCTTCAGCATAGTCAGCGGGCACGCTATAACTCATCGAGAAGAATTGTCCCATGTCAGGCGGAGGTCCTGAAAGAAGACCTTCTTTCTTCATCTTTCCGGCTTTTTCTACGATGCTTTCATAGGCTTTCTGTGTTTCCCCGTTTGCCAACATCCACAGCAGCTCAGGTGTAAAAAACATGTCGAACAATTCTTGCGCTCCTTCTTTTCGCATGTTGATCTGCATTGCCAGGTATTCGGCGCGTACTTTCTTCGTGTGGGCCTCCACGGTGTCGTTGAACTTTCGGCCCTTGATAATGTCTTTAATTGCCATCTTAATTATTTGTTTGTTGGGTTTACAATACGGATTCTGCACGAATTAAACTCACCGCTCAATAGCTTCTGCTGTATGGCATCTGCGTCTATGGCGGGGACGTACTCGATGACCTTCTCCACGTGGGCATGCGGCATCGGCACAATTCTTTTACGGCGATATGTTATCTTGAACAAGGTTCCGGTTTTGTTTGTTTATAAAAATAGACTCTGCGCACCCCCGAAATAGATATGCGCGTCTTCTCGTATCCGTTCCGACGGGCGAACTCGCTGGCAAGTGCCCGGTGGTTCCCTACGTGCACGCCAGGAAGAGCGGCTTTGGCCATGTCACACATTTCGAGAGCTGTGTGGTATTGAATTCTCGGATCTAACTTCATGGCTCTGCGATATTAGGACATGACGGTTCTTTCGACGAACCTGTAACCGTGGTTACGCAAGTAGATGATGGCCTCGGCGTCGGCGACGCTGCCGCCGTTCCCAAGGCTCCTCTTCTCGATAATCTCTTTCTTTGCCAAGGGCAGAAGTGCTCTGAGTTCATAAACTCCACTCTTCGATACCTCACGAAGCGACTTTGCGTCGCAGCTGGACGTTACGCCGTTCAGGGCTGATGCTGTCTCTTTTCTTTGCATAATATTTCTGTTTAATGGGTTTCTACTATAATAACACAAATGGTGTTAATAACATACGTGGACAAAGGCCATTTTGAAAGCAACAGCACGGGACTGAGTGACAGCCATCGGGAAGCTTGCCATAAACACAAAAGGGAAATAGACGTGCGTGCCATGCACGAAATAGACACCGCTATCCTCACGGACCGTGGTGTCTGGAAGCATTCTTTGAGCAAAATGAAAGCCTGACAAATTATGGGCTGTTACATGCGTTACGCGAAAAGTTGCAAAACTCTTATATACGTATACATAAATTGAAATTGCCTCGTGCGTACGCGCACACGTTATTCATGCTGTTTGCGTCATTTTTCTATTATTTATTATTTCCCTCATAGTTTTATATATTTTTGATGTAACACATGTAACGACGTTCGAAAAATGTAGTGTTTATCGTGGTTTGCCCCGTTACGTGAACATCGCATTTTCATGTAACGGTGTGTAACTCCACGTAACAAGCAGCATCGCCCGTTACGTGGAGTTGTTACTCAAATATCGTCCTGTGTAACATCTTGTGTAACGTATTTTTCGTAGGTTTCCGGTGCCTTGTATAGATTCCCGTCTCTGTACTTTTGCCGGCCAATAAATTTCCAATATTTTTTTATGTCCGGCGCATCCATGGCGGTTCTAAACCTGGCAAACCAATTTCTATAATCTCTGTGTTTGCCGTCTATGCCCATGTATTCCTGCAGGAATTCCGCTCCGGATGCCCTCAGCCTCTCCACAATGCCCTTCATTTGTATCTCTTCACTGTCCTTGTAATAGTGACGTCGCTGATCGAGCGTGTAGGAATCCCAGTCCACAGGTAGCTTTGTCGAAAGGAACAGGTCCACAAAATCCTTGTCCATGTTAGGAACGCTGTATTGTTTGCACCGTTCTGCCATCGTGCTCTCCATGGCGGATGTCAGCTTCAATTTGCAGCCTCCCTCGTAAGTCTTGTAGACGGCCACCGCTTCCGCCCATAGCTGGTCGCGGTCACGCACCAGGGCTTCACGCGGGTCTCCCATCTTTTGCTGCTCCCTCGAAACCTGTACAGGCCAGAAGCGACGCTCGCCGGTGTCATCCTTGAGAAAAATTGCCTCGTTGGTCGTTCCCCCGAACACGCACTGACGTGGGAACTCATCGGTGTTCTCTTTGTACGCCCCGCGGTACTTGTCCGTGCGGTTGGTGATGAACGCCTTCACCGATGACACTTCGTGCTTCTTCATGCCGTCGAGTTCCTGTAGCTCGAATATCCATGAGCCCCTCAACTGTTCGAGCGACTGCTTATCGCTTGACATCGCCGACAGGTTTCCGTTATACCACTCACCGCCCATCACCTCGAAGAAGGTCGATTTGCCTATGCCCTGAGCGCCAGCGAGGATGAGGCAGTAGTCCATCTTGCAGCCGGGTTTGAAGATGCGGGCGACAGCTGCCACCATCCACGTCTTCGTAACGGCGCGTGTCAGCTCGTTATCGTCGGCGCCGATGTAATCAATAACGGCGCGGTCGAGTCTCGGCGTACGGTCCCATTCGAGCCCGTTCAGATAATCCCTCACCGGGTGGTAGCTGTGCTCGCCGAAGCACTTCACCTTCGCATCCTTGATTTTGTCCTTGCCGGTAATGCCATAGGCCTTCTCCATGTAGATGCGCAGGTTGGCATCATCGACGTCAGTCCAACGCCGCACGTATGATTCGGCGCTTTTTCTTCCCCATGGCAAAGGACCCACGATTTCAGGCCGGTCGCGGAACTCATCATAGCGCAACTTCCCTTTAAGCGCTGGGTCATTCTCCAATACAACAAGAGCGTTCCCGGCCGTCGACTTGATGTTGCCCTTCTTGTCGGTGTCCAGCTGGTCGGTCCATGAGTCGTCCTCGCTGTCTTCCTCGATTCCCGCGAAGTCCTTTGCTGCACTTTCCTTGCGCTCTTTCACGATGAGTCTTTTCACTTCCTTGTCGGCTCCCGCAAACTCCATCATCCTCTCGTAGCTGGGCAGCTTCGTTACATCATCGGCGCGGCTTCCCTCGTCCATCTCACCGAACTTGTGGATGCGCACGAGGTCGAAGGCGTTGCAGAGCTGCTTCGATGCCGGGTCGGTGTCGTTATGAGGATACGCCCACTTGTGTTCGTAGCATACCAGGCCGCTGCTAACGGTGCCCTTCGTATATGTGTAGCGCCCTTCGTTCACCGTAGGCTCATAGACGTCTGACAGGAACTTGTCGATGACGTCCTCAATGGTGTATGCCCTGCACCACGTACCGATGAGGCCGGGCTTCTCGGTAGGATCACCCGCTTTCCGCATCTCGTGTTTGCGCACCTCCACCTCTCTCGATCCGAGCGGCCACTCGCTGCAGTCCTTCCAATCGGTGTACTCTTCCAGCAGGTCGTCGGGGTTCAATGGCTCTTTGCCGCACTCCGACTCGAAGAAGAACTCGCCGTCATCGGACGTGCTCGGCCAGTAGAACAGTCGTGTCAGCTGGTACGTCGTCCCGTCGAACAGGTCGATGCCCAGCGAGGCCGCTATGCGCCTGCACACCGGCTCGTATTCCTCACATTTGACACGACGGCTGAACGGTATGACCAGTCGCAGGCGCGGCTTCTCCGGCGTGTGCTTGTGCGTTGAGTACATCAGCGCATTGCAGTTGTACTGCAGCGTGAAGTCATCCCAGATGTTCCGGGCGGGTGTTGTTCCGTTATCGATGTCTAGCGTGGCAAGTGTTCTGAAGGCCACATGGCCTCCCTTGCGTCTGCCCTCCTTCAGGTATCCGCCTACGAATCCGCCGACGTCCTTGATGATGCCCTGCTCATCCTTCGACATGCTCTTGTACTCGGCCACCGTCTCCTGTGTGCGGGTGGTCTTCTCGCACTTCGCCACGAGCTCTTCCCAGGCTACCTTCCTGTTCCTCCACTTTTTCGCCTGCCTCGTCTTTGCGGTTGCTATTTCAAAAGAATGCTTTGTCATGTTTCGAACAATTTAGTTTATAACTTAACAGCCATGATTCAAACTCTGCATGAGGCCCATTCGTCCACTTCTTTCTCCGATGCCTGCCTCATCGCGTTTTGATTAAGCCACCTTTGTAGCTCGTCCGGGTCGAAATAAATGTACTTGCCGACCTTGATGTTCGCAATCTCTTTGCGCTTGTAAAGAAAACTCGTGCTGTGCCCGATGAATTGTGCGGCCTGCTTGACGCTAAGTAAGCGGCTTAGATCCAGATTTCCTTGTATGGCCGTTAACACCTTTGCCTTGTTGGTTGTTCTTTTGTTGCTCATATTTGTATTGTTTTAATTGATTATGTCGTTTGTATCGAACCCCTGCTGCGGCAGTTCTTCCAGACATGGGTAGAATTCAGTTCGTTCGGCCAGCTCGCAGAGCAGCAGCAGCCCCCTGGCTACTATCTCGACGTCGAAGATTTCTTCGTCGAAATGAATGGTTGTGCTGCTTCTAACGACCTTGCCGTCAACCATGTCCGCCAGATCTCGTGTGTTTCTGATGTCACCGAGGATGGCGCTGAACACGTCGTGGGCCAAACTGCAGACAGCGATGATTCGTTCTTTGTCTTCTTTAGTTGCGAAGCATGTGATCATTTCACTTCTCATCTGAGCCTCCCCGTTCTGCAAGTCGGAGGCAATAATCGACCGGATCAGCACACTTCTCATTCTTCCCAGAGCATTTGTCACCGGCATGGGCAGTGACGCCTGCAGCGTTCAGTAATGTGGTTACAGCGTTCTGCAGCTCTTCTTGCCATCTCGCTGTAAGAATGCCCTTCAGAATCTGGCACCCTGAGATTGGGAGAAGGGCCGCGTTTTCCAAAATATAGGACGCTGCCTGGTATGCCTTTCTAACTTCCCTTTCGGTGATGCCGGCTTCCTTCAGGTTGATAACGAGTTCGCCGTCGTTCTTCTCTTCCTGTTCATCGCGTTTGTCGTCGATGTGTCCGAATACCCTGATTGCGGCTCCGAGAACCGTGTTTAATTTCTTCTCGTACTCTGCAGCCTGGCTGCCTAAGCACATTTTGTTAAGTTTGTCCATATTTGCTAATTATTGGATTTATTATCACACCGCAAAAGTACGATAAAACAAAAACGCCCCGACTTGCGTCAGAGCGTATTTTTGAAGGTTACAACAAAGGTGCAAACAAAGGTGCAAACATGCAAACAAACCTGCAAACAAGTAGCCTATGGGATGGTGCCTCCGGTGATGAGTCGGGCCGTGTCTTTGGCAAGATCTGCTATCTCTTGCCCGCCATTGTCCTTTCGGGAGTTCCCCAATGCGCGGGAGTCCACTGTATCATTGCGCCATCTGGCCCAGAACCACGGGGCAGAGGACGACCAAAGGCCACCCGGTCTGCACATGTCGATGTCTTTCTTTCGTACCTCGTTATCCAGGCACGAAAGGAAGAAAGACAAGTTCTGGAGTTTCGCGACATGCAGGTATTTCGAGGAAAAGCCCTCCCTGTAGTCACTGCCCGTCGCGCCAATGAGAAAAAATTTGAGCAGACGCTGCTTCTCCTTCACGTCGCCGCCCTTTTCCAATATGCCTGCCTGGATCATCCGTTCAACAATGGGCTTAAACTTGCTCGGGGCGATGTCGTATTTCCTGTTGAATAATGCTGGCCTGTTTTGCATCTCAGATTTGCGGGCTGCGTTATCCTCACCGTAATCTTCAAGCAGCGCCGGTGCTGAGTCATGTTCGTTGGGGAAGTATTCTTGACTGAGTTTGTAAGATTCCCGCAAGTAGTATTTAAGAGACTGTCGGCAGTCCCACATGTAGTTCCAAGCGGGCTCGCACCCCTCCGGGCTTGGTTTGCCCAGATAGTCGCTAATTTTGGGGATTTGGATTTCCGCATACCTTCGTATGCCCATAAGATATCCGTGCATCGCATCGAAGCCGCCAATGTTCTGACGGCACTCGGAAAGTACACAGTCCGCAAATGTCTCTTCCGGTATGGAATCGCCCGTGTCGGGGTCAAATTCCCCCGCCGTATAGAAGAAGTCGAAGAGATCACTGCCGCGTTTGCCAAACAATCTTTCTTGTTGCTCGTTCTTCTCTGCCCTGGCATTCAGAATCCGCTCAACGTATATGCTAAAGTGCAAAACATCTTTCATAATCAGCCCTCCTTGTTGTTAAGAATACCATTGAGTAAATTCACCGCTTGTGCCTTCTTCTCGTCCACGATTTTCGCGTACACTTGCGTCGTCGATATGTTCTTATGGCCAAGCAGCTTGCTTGTGGTGTAGAGGTCCCCGCCCATCGTTAACAGCAGCGTCGCGAAGGTGTGGCGGGCACAGTGGAATGTTATGTGCTTGTTAATGCCGGCATCTTTCACCCATTGTGCGATGACGCTTTCCGCACAGTCCAGCGTCGGCAATACAAAGACGTGTGCTGAGTCCGGGGCATCGTTCCTCTCCGGCGTGAGCGCGATGGCATCCTGACTCAAAGGAAGATATAGCATTTGTTGCGTTTTCACCATTCTCTTTTCCACCCAGAAGGATTCCCCGCTCTGCTTCACTTCTCCCCACGTCAGAGCCTTTACGTCGCTCCATCGCAAACCACACATGCAGCTGAAGAGGAAAGCCCGCCGGACATCGCTACGACGGCAGGGAGTTGTGGACAGTTTCTGAAGCTCATCGCCCGTGAGATACACCCGTTCTGGCGATTGTACGTCGCCGAGTATTTTCCGACGGTTTATGTTCGCCATCGGATTTGAGGTCATCTTCCCGGCTTCAACAGCCTTGTTGAGCGCTGTCGATAGCAGCTTGAAATAAATATCTTTCGATGCAGACGAAAGCGGCTTCTTCTCGGTGTGCTTGTTCTTCCTGCCCTCGGCGGTCCGCATATACTCGCCGAAGCCGATGCAGAAGTCGCGGTTCACGTCACACAGGGTGATGACCTTTTTTCCGTAACGCCCTTTGATGTAGGCTTCAATGTGCAGCATGCCCTTCTCGATCTGGCGCGCCGAGTTGCATTCTGTGCGGCCAGTTGCTTTTGCCTTTTCACGAAGTTCATCAGCGGTATGCTGAATCCAATCGAGAAGAGGTGTCTTTGATTTAGTCTCCTTAATTCCAGTTATACCTCGGGTGATCTCCTCGTCACGTTTCCACGCTCTGGCCTCTGCAGCCTGGAGCGTTATTGCGTTCAAGGCCTTGTCTTTAGGAGTCTTGACCGGCACAAGATATAACTGCAGGTAGTCAAGACTTCTGACCCCATCGGCATAAATGTCGAGGTAGAGGCTTTGAACACCTGTTCGACGGCTGATGCGCGCTCTTAGAGTGACGTATTTGCCGAATTTCCGACTTGTGAATTGTTTTGCCATTGCTTGAACATTTAGAATTATCGCCGCAAAGGTAAACAAAAAAAATGAATTAGCAACAAAAAAGCAACAAAAAATTGCAAAAAACGGGCAAATATTTCTAAATACGTGCAAAAACGAGATAAAACAAAACGACTATTAAGTTATTGAAAATCAGTTGCTTATGTTTGCAGATATTTGCAGGTATTTGCACAATTCAATGTTCTCTGTCGTAACCCCAATGTTGCCTTTTTGCATAGCTTTGTTATTTTGTTAAATATCTAAATATCAATTTATTGCGTTTTGCAATAGGCGTCCACCCCAAATCTAATATTTTTTTGCGAGCAACAAATTACCAACAAATCTGATACATTCCAGAAATGAGCAGCAGGCACCCGCCATATAAATTGCAAACAGCATGCCAAATTCAACGCCGTGTCACACTTGTCACACCGTCGTATGGCAGGCGCATCAAACAAAGAGCTGCACCCCGTCTGAGGATGCAGCGCTTTGCGTATGGCGTTAAATGTGTCGTGTCTTGGGCAGTAACTGCACGACTTGAAAAAGGCGGCTGACGTCGTCGATTTCGATTGTCACGTCTGGTAGCTTCGCCGCCAGGTTGAGCGAATGGCAGACGATGGCTGCCCCGTCTTCGCTCGTACCTGTTATCTGCCTCAGCAGCGTCGCATCATTGTAGATTATCACCCAGAAGGAGCCATCGGCACAGGCGACTGCTTTGCGACGATCTGCGCGGCTTATCTCGCGACACAGAATAATGTCACCGTCCTGGAAGCTGTCTCGGGTCCCGTCGTCCATGTCGTCGCCATTCACGCGGAATGCGTACGGGCGTTCGGGATCTTCCTCGTCTTGAAGGGTTGTGAACTTGTAGCCCTTGTTTCGGAGCTGCGTTGCAAGCTCACCGAGTGAGCTCATGAACTTTGCTTCTGCTGAAGCGTTGCTAACTTTCGTTGTCATGGTTTGAACATAAAAAAGGCCGCACTTCGCGCTGTTCAAACCATGACAAATGCAAGATTCCGGGTGTGTTTCCACAATCCCGACGCGGTTACGGCTGTATTGTTATTTCTTTATTTCTCGGCATGCGCACCTGTTCGATACGCACTTGCGACATGGTTTGAACGCTGCAAAGTTAAGCATTATTTTCAAAACACCAAAATTTCGACGGACTTTTTTCCCAGCCACCTGAAACCATATTCGCAGGGAGGCCATTTCCGTTGGCCGTGACGTGCTTTTGTCTGGCTGGGTGGACAACTGCCCACAGGAAAACAGAAAAGCCCAGAGGGAAGGAATGCGAAGCTGAGCGGCGGCGCTTCACAACCCATCCGCGAAGCGCGATGGCGGCAGGTTGTTTTGTGGCCACAAAAGTACAACTTGCCACACACTTTTGAGCGGCTTGTCAGCACAAAAGTACAACTTGCTTGGACTGTATTCCGGCACCTGTCGGGGCAGTGGACTGTCGTTCTCAATCCCTGCTGCATGAACGGCTGACGGGTGATGAGACGCTGCTGTGTGCTCTCCTGTCGGGGCAGTGGACTGTCGTTCTCCATCGCAGCTGCATGAACGGCTGACGGGTGATGAGACGCTGCTGTGTGGCCTCCTGTCGGGGCAG
>OCTX012245993.1_pt1 | contig 12321 bp, 11 predicted proteins | sample 1539691 | NCBI WGS metagenome assembly OCTX01 (sample SAMN02144231, study PRJEB22623) | gut metagenome | biome: sheep rumen | host: Ovis aries | place: New Zealand
GCAACGGCTTCGGCAAAGAGCACGGCGCGTCGGCCGGCTATCAGCACAACTGGCAGCGCAAGGCGGGGACGCACGACCTGAAGAACTATTACAGCGTCACCGGCGGCGTGGCCCACGACGACGACCAGCGCAACGACCACCAGGAGACCGAGAACTACTTCCCCGGCACGGCCGCCACCCGCTCCACCTCGGAGAGCTACCAGCGTGGCCACAAGCTGGAGCCACGGGTGAAGGCTGACCTGCGCTGGGTGCGCGACACGCTGAACACCTTCACGCTGAGCGCCAGCGCAGAGCACACCAGCACCCGCTCAGACAGCCGCCAGTCCACCACCCAGGAAGAGCTCCCAGCCCCCAACGTCCCGTATGTTGCGATATTATCGCAACACACCACTACCCACACCGCCGCCCACCATACCACCCTGAACACCAGAGCCGGCTGGGAGCACTACGTCAAGGACGGCGCCCTCGGCGCCAGCGTCAGCCTGAACTACCAAGACGGGAAAACCGACGGCCAGACCGACCGCACTATCACAGCCCACAACAGCGCCTACACCTCGTCGCACCTGAACCAGACCTACGCCGCGCCCTCCACGTCGTTCTCCACCACGGCCGAAGCCCACCACGCCCGCTGGCTGACGAAGCAATGGATGGTGCAGGCGCAATATGCGCTGACCTACAGCCGCAACCGGAACGACCGCGACTTCATGACCGACGGTGCACCCGACGCCGCCAACAGCTACCACAACCTGTACTCGCGCAACGGGCACAGCCTGCAGCTCGCGCAAACCATCAACCTGGCGCCCATCCAACTGATGCCGAACGTCAAGGCCAACTGGCAGCGCGAGAGCCAGGACTACCGGCGCGGGGCGCTTGACACCGCCGCCGTGCGCCGCAGCTTCTTCATCGACCCCTCACTGAGTGCCACATGGAAACTTAGCAAAACCGTAGGCCTCGAACTGAACTACAGCTTCACGACACGCCAGCCCGACATCATGCAAACCATCGGCTACCGCGACCTCACCGACCCGCTCTTCATCACTGAGGGCAACCCCGGCCTGCGAAACACCCACACCCACGCCGTGAGCCTGACCTATAACATGGTGCTCGCCCGCAGCCAGACCTCGCTCAGCACCACCGTTGGCTACAACCGCAGCGACCGCGAGACCACCACCGCCCTCAGCTACGACCCAGCGACCGCCGTCTACGTCAGCCATCCCGAGAACGTCCGTGGCAGCCATTCGTGGAGTTTCCGCGTGAACCTCGACCAGGCGCTCGGCGACTATTTCCGGCTGCAAAGTGACTTCCGCCTGAATGCGAGCAAACGCTATGGCTACCTTACCGCCATAGTAAACGATCTCCCCTCCCTTGGGGAGGGGCAGGGGGTGGGCTCCCTCACTTCCCAAGAAAACATCACCCTATCCCTCGACTACAACTGGCTCAAGGCCACCGTCTTCACTGAGATCAGTGCCGACCGCCTGCGCTACACCGCCTCGCCCGAACAGAACACCACCCACTGGAACAATAGCTACGGCCTTACTGCTGAAGCTACCTACGGCCATTTCGTCTTCTACACCACCCTCACCGAGCACACCAGCCATGGCTACACCTTCGGCGGCATGAACCGCAACATCCTCGTCTGGGACGCCGCCGTTGGCTGGAAGATACTGAAGAACAAAGCCCGCCTCGGCCTGGAGTTCGACGACATACTGAATAACGAGGACGGACGCCGGAGCCAGCAGACGGCCTACCAGCAGACCACCTCATGGCACGACTTCCGCCACCATTACGTCGGCATCAGGTTCACCTACCATCTGGACGCAAAGGAAAAGTTAGTAAAGTAATTATAAAACAAAATGAGTAGTACCCGGGTGATTCTGGAGGCCGCAGCGATGCGCCCTCCAGAATTTGCCGTCAGAACGTGCAGGGCAGCGCCAGCAACTGGTACATCAGCGTGCGCGCCATGCGCTCGTGGCCCCGGTTGTTGGGGTGCAGCAGATCGGTGCCCTGCGGCGAGTCGCCGTCCTTCTTCGGCTGGTTGAAGTATTGCTCGTGCTCGGTGAGCATGGGCATCAGGCCGCACGAGGCGCTCCAGTCAATGACGGGCACGGCCCAGATGTTGCCGGCCTCCTTGACAGCCTCGATGTAGTCGTCGATGTAGAGTCCGCACTGGTTGGTGTACGACTCGTCGCACTGCCAGTTCTTCTCGTTGGCGTGGAAGTCTGAGCGGTGGATGGGCGTCAGCAGCACAATCTGCTTCGTGGGGAAGGTGCGCTTCAGCGAGTCGAGGGCTATGTTGATGCGGCCGCGAAAGGTGTCGTCCATGACCGGCGTGCGCTGGCGGCGCTCAACCATCTTCTTCACCTGCCCATGACCGTACTCCACCTGCGCGGTACGCTCGTCCCACCACTGGCCCAGGGGCACGCCGTTGTTGTAGTCGTTGGTGCCGCAGAACACGATGATGGCGTCCACGTCCTGGCCGTGCTCCTTCAGCAGCTGGGCCGTCTGGCGCGGGATGTCGTTCCACTGGCGCCCGCTGACGCCGTAGACGTAGGGCTCTATCTGGAGCCAGTCTTGCAGCAGCGACCAGAATTTCTTGCTGGCCGCCTTGTTGCGCGGGTCGGTGATGGAGTCGCCGAAGTAGGCCACGCGCTTGCCCTGCCAGGGGTGAGCGATGACGGCCTGGGGCAGAGCCTCGGCGGCGAAGGCCAATAGGATGGCCAGAGTCAGTAGTCGTTGTTTCATTGTCGTTTTGTTAATTTTGGGTTACAGCGTGCAAAGATATATAATTTCGGCGGAATAAATGTTAAATTAGTATTAAAAATAGGCCGGAAAGGAACAACATACCGAAAAAACAATTATATTTGCAGTGATAACTAAATAATTTGGGAGGTATAGCTTATGTCAACTAACGCAAAACACACAGAAGAAGAGGTGAAGCTCGAAACGAGCGTAGCCGAAGGTTACTCACCCGAAGTTGAAACTTCGATTTGGTACAACTAACAAAACTAACTACATCAATAAAAACGTGCCGGACTGCAATTCGGCGCGTTTTTATTTGCCGTGTTACGAGATTTATTTGTAACTTTGCGCCCAAAATCTGAAAAGCATCATGGAACTGATTATGGGAATGCCCCTCTGGGCATGGATTGTTTTCTACATCCTGGTACTCGTCATGCTCTACATCGACCTGAAGATGTTCGGCCGGAAAGGGCAGCACGAAGTGGGCGTCGGCGAGGCGCTGCGGATGACGGCCGTATGGATAGCCGTCTCGCTGGTGTTCTGCGCCGGCATTTACCTGTTCGACCCTGCTCCAGACCCTCATGAGAAGGCGATGGAGTTTCTGGCGGGATACCTGATAGAGAAGTCGCTGTCGATGGACAACCTGTTCGTCTTCCTCATGCTCTTCACCTTCTTCGGCGTAGAGCGCAAGTATCAGCACGAGGTGCTCTTCTGGGGAATCTTCGGCGCACTGGTGCTGCGATCGGTGTTCATCTTCGCCGGAGCCGCCGTCGTGGAGCGCTTCGAGTGGGTGCTGGGACTCTTCGGACTGTTCCTCATCTACACCGGATTCAAGATGTTCGGCCACGACGACGACGCACAGGTGGACCCCTCGAACAACTTCTTCGTCAAGCTGTTCAAGCGCTTCTTCCCCGTGAGCGACAAGATGCACGGCGGCGACTTCTTCGTCGTTGAGAACGGCCGCCGACTGGCCACGCCGCTCTTCATCACGCTCATCGTCATCGAGACCACCGACGTAGCCTTCGCCGTAGACTCCATACCGGCCGTCTTCTCGGTCAGCCGCGACCCCTTCATCGTGCTCACCTCAAACATCTTCGCCATTCTCGGACTGCGGGCCCTCTACTTCGCCCTGGCTGCCATTGCCCGATATTTCGGCTACCTGAAGTACGGCCTGGGCATCATCCTGAGCTTCGTCGGCGTGAAGATGCTGCTGACGATGGACGAGTATGTCAACGCCCTGGGCCGCCTCGTCGGCATCGACGTGAACATGCCCCACATCGAGGTGCCCACCACCTGGTCGCTGGCCTTCATCTTCGGTGTGCTGCTGCTCTCCATCCTGCTGTCAGTGGTGGCCAACCGTCAAAAAGCTGCCAAATAATTTGGCGTTCTGCTTTTTTTGCCGTATCTTTGCACCGAAAAACCGTTGCCCTGATAGTTAAATGGATATAACAAGGCTCTCCTAAAGCTTAGTTCCGAGTTCGATTCTCGGTCGGGGTACCACTATGCAGCGGAAGATTCTGCATATCGACATGGACCAATTCTTTGCGGCGGTCGAGCAGCGCGACAATCCCAGTCTGCGCGGACTGCCTATAGCCGTAGGCCATGATGCCGAGCGGGGCGTGGTTTCGACCGCCAGCTACGAGGCACGGCCCTACGGCGTTCACTCGGCGCTGTCGATACAGGTGGCCAAGCGCCGCTGCCCCCAGCTCGTCATCGTCGAGCCCCACTTCCATAAATATAAAGAGGTGTCGCAGCAGATACGTTCCATCTTCAGCGACTACACCGACCTGATAGAACCGCTGTCGCTCGACGAGGCGTTCCTCGACGTGACCGACAACAAGCGGGGCCTGCAGCTGGCCGTCGACTGTGCGCGCGAGATTAAGCAGCGCATACGCCAGGAGACGGGACTGACGGCCTCGGCGGGCGTCAGCTACTGCAAGTTCCTGGCCAAGATAGCCTCAGACTACCGTAAGCCCGACGGGCTCTTCGTCATCCACCCCGACCGCGCACAGCAGTTTATCGACCAGCTCGACGTGAAGCGCATCTGGGGCGTTGGGGCCAAGACGGCCGACCACCTGCACCGCATGGGTGTCTTCACCGGCGCCGACCTGCGGCGGCTGTCGCTGACCCACCTCGAGCAGGAGTTCGGCAAGATGGGGCGCGTGTTCTACGACTTCGCCCGCGGCATCGACGAGCGGCCCGTCGTCTCAGAGTGGGAGCGCAAGTCGGTGAGCTGTGAGCACACGTTCGAGCACGACATCTGGGCGCCGTCGGCCGTCACCATCGAGCTGTACCACACGGTGCTCGAACTGGTGGAGCGCATACGCAAGAGCCAGTTCGAGGGCCACACGCTGACGCTGAAGGTGAAGTTCAGCGACTTCAGGCAGGTCAGCCGCAGCACCACCGTCGGCCACGTGCTGACGACGAAGGACCAGTTGCTGCCGCTGGCCAAGGGGCTCATGGGCAGCGTGGACTATGGACAGGATAAGCCCATCCGACTGATCGGCCTCGGCGTGTCGGGCCACCACGACGACGCCTCCGACGCCCTGGCCCCGCAGTGGGTGGAACAGGAGCTGGACTTCGCCCCGTGGCCCGACGAATAGCAGCCACGGGCAAAGCGGCACGGAAGAAAAACGGCGTTTTTCTTGCAGGATAGGAAAAAAGTGAGTATATTTGCAGGCAGTACAGACAACAAGCAATAATAAAAACATAGACATGATACAGTCAATGACCGGCTACGGCAAGGCCGTCGTAGCCTACAAGGAGAAGAAAATCAACGTAGAGGTGAAGTCGCTCAACTCAAAGCAGCTCGACCTGCAGACGCGCATAGCCCCGCAGTACCGTGAGCACGAGATGGAGATTCGGCAGATGGTGGCGGCGGCCGTGGTGCGCGGCAAGGTGGACTTCAGCCTCTGGATAGAGAAGGACGTCAGCGTGGACGCCACGCCGATCAACGCCACACTCGTGGAGAACTACTACCAGCAGATGAAGGCGGTGGCCGAGAAGGCAGGTATTCCCATGCCCGACGACCCGATGAACACGCTGCTGAGAATGCCCGACGTGCTGACGCGCACCGAACTGGAGGTGCTCACCGACGAGGAGTGGGCCGTGGCCCGGCAGGCCGTGGAGCAGGCCCTGAAGGCGCTGGTGGACTTCCGCACGCAGGAGGGCGCCGCCCTGGAACTGAAGTTCACCGAGAAGATTGACAACATCCAGCAGCTGCTCTGCGAGATCGAGCCTTACGAGAAGGGGCGCGTGGAGAAAATCCGCCAGCGCATTACCGACGGGCTGCAGCAGATTCCGGGCGTGGAGTACGACAAGAACCGGCTGGAGCAGGAGCTCATCTACTATATCGAGAAGCTGGACATCAGCGAGGAGAAGCAGCGGCTGACGAACCACCTGCGCTACTTCCGCGAGACCATGGCCGAGCCGGCCGGACAGGGCAAGAAGCTGGGCTTCATTGCCCAGGAGATGGGCCGCGAAATCAACACCACCGGCTCGAAGTCGAACCAGGCCGAGATGCAGAACATCGTCGTCAAGATGAAGGACGAACTGGAACAAATCAAGGAGCAAGTCCTCAATGCCCTGTAAATCATTTCTTTCAAGAAAAACTATATGAACAAGAAAGGCAAGATGCTAATAGTAAGTGCTCCGTCGGGCAGCGGCAAGTCGACCATCGTCAACTGGCTGATGCAGGAGCACCCGGAGCTGCGGCTCTACTTCTCAATATCGTGTACGAGCCGCGCACCACGAGGCACCGAACAGGACGGCGTGGAGTACTTCTTCCTGACGCCAGAGGAGTTCCGCGCAAAGATTGAGAACGACGAGTTCTTAGAGTACGAGGAGGTCTACCACGACCGCTTCTACGGCACGCTGAAAGCACAGGTGGAACGGCAGCGCGAGGCAGGACAGAACGTCGTGTTCGACGTCGACGTCAAGGGCGGCGTCAACATCAAGCGCCACTACGGCCACGAGGCCCTGAGCCTCTTCATACAGCCACCGTCGGTCGACGAGCTGCGCCACCGCCTTGAGAGCCGCGGCACCGACACAGCGGAGGCCATCGCCGAGCGTCTGGCCAAGGCCGAGTATGAACTGACGTTCGCGCCGCAGTTCGACCGCGTCGTGGTGAACGACGACCTGGCGACGGCGAAGCAGCAGACGCTGGACATCATCAGCGACTTCCTGAATGACTAAGACGGGCATCTTCGGCGGGTCGTTCAACCCGATACACAACGGCCACATACAGCTGGCACGGCAGTTGCGACAGGCGGCGCAGCTCGACGAGGTGTGGCTCATGGTGTCGCCACAGAACCCGCTGAAGGAGCAGGCCGGACTGCTGGCCGACGACCTGCGGCTGCTGATGGCCCGCCGCGCACTGCAGGACGACCCCTGCATCCACGTCAGCGACTATGAGTTCCACCTGCCACGGCCTTCATACACATGGAACACGCTGCAGGCACTGGAGCTCGACTTCCCCGACCGGGCGTTCACGCTGCTCATCGGCGGCGACAACTGGGAGCACTTCCACCGCTGGTATCATGCCGACGACATCGTCGGCCACTACCCTATCGTGGTCTATCCCCGCCGCGACAGCGACATCGACCCCGCCACGCTGCCGACGACCGTCAGCGTCGTCGAGGCCGACCTGCTTGACATCTCGAGCACCGAAATCCGGCGCCGCGTCAGTCAGGGTCTGTCCGTCAGGGGCATGGTGCCCGACGTCATCCTCGACGACGTCAGGAAATACTACAGCTGAAAGAACCAGAACAAGGGGCGAACGCTGGGTTCGTCCCTCTGTGTTCCTACGGTAGAAGATTTTGTCTTTACTTACTTTACTAATTTTTACCTAAAACTTAAAGCCTCAGCCTCGCTTGGCAGGGCAGCTAATCATTCACGAGAGACGGTAGCTGACGGGGATACTGAAGTGGCAGCGCACCACCTTGCCGTTCTGGCGTCCGGGCTCCCACTTGGGCATCAGCTTAATCACGCGGATGGCCTCCCGCTCCAAGGCCTCCTTGCCAGCCTTCAGTCCGGCGTCCTGAGCCTCGGCTTCCTTGCGCTCGTCAGCGGTCATATCTTCATTCGCTATAGACACCACGGCAATGTCCTGAGCTCCTTCGAAGCCAGTGGTCTTCACCACCTCGGGCGAGGTGACAGAGCCGTCCTTCTCGACGATGAAGCGCACAAAGACGCGGCCCTGCACACCCCATTTGGTAGCGGCAACGGGGTACTTGATGTTCTTGGCAATGAATTTCATCAGTTCGACGTCGCCGCCGGGGAAACGGGGCATCTGCTCACAGATGTCGAAAACAAGCGGGGTGTCGTCTTCTGCCGGTGCGTCGTTCTGCTTAGAGGTTAAGTCGTCATCATTGTAGAAGTTGACGATGCCGTGCTTCTCCTTGCCGTTCCATTTGGAGTCTTTGCTGCCATAGGGATTCCTGAGCAACGAATACTTGTCGAACTTGCTGTAGTTGAGGGCTTCCTCCAGCGTGGCCTCATGGCCGTTGACGAAGATGTAGCCGAGAGGATACGCTATCGGGTCGAAATGGTAGGGAGCCTCGGGCTTGTCGGCTGTCGTCATACCAATGACGCGGTTGTGTTCATCACGGATTACGTGGAGCACGAAAGGCTTTTCTGCTGTTTTGCCAGCTTCTGCCTCTTTCACTTCGATAACCGTCGAGGGCGTTTTCACTTGGCTGTTCTTGCGGCCTTTCTTCACAACCACCTTCTTCTGTGGTTCTTTCGTTTTATACTCCGTCACCGTCTCAGCCGTGGCGGCTAATGACAGGGCGACGACGGGCGCGACATAGAGGGCGCGGAGCCATGCCAGTCGCGGCGATTTTCTCTTGATCATCATGTCAATACGTTTTTTCAGGTTACTGGTATTGATGCCGTTGGCGAGAGCACAGGCCTGAATGCCCGTCGCCTTGGCGGTCAACAAAGAAATGTATTGGGCCATGTCGGCCCCTTGCGAGAGGACGGATGCGTCGACTTCAAACTCGTGGACAGTGCGCAGGTCGCGACTCAGCAGCCACACCACGGGATTGAACCACTGCAGTACCGTGAGCATTTCAACGAAGACGATGTCCCAGCTGTGGTGCAGCCTGATGTGTCCTCGCTCGTGTTGAAGCAGGAGCGGGTTGTGCTCCATGTAGTCGTGTCGGCTGACGACGATGGTCTGCATCCAGGAGAACGGGGCGACCGGCGCCTCCACCACGCAGAGGCGGATGCCGTCAGCCATCGGATAATATTCGCCCGAAGCCATCAGCCGGTAGAGTTTAAGGTAGGACTGCAGCAGGAACAGCAGCCTTGCGGCCATGCCGGCAACGATAACGCCGGCCAACAGCCACTGCCACCAGGCTGCGGAAGCCGTTTCGGCCAGTCGGTCGCCCAAAGCCTCGTAGGCCGGCTTGGTGCCTGGCGCCACGACGGCGGCAGGCTGCGGTTCCACCCAAACCGTCTCGTGGAGGGTGATGACACAGAGCGGCAGCACCATCGACAGGGCCAGCGTCGACAGCAGCACCATGCGGTTCAGGTGGTGCAGCGTCTCACGCTCCATCAGCAGGCGGTAGCAGAAGTAAAACACGGCTAAAAGCACCGCCACCTTCAAGTCGTAGGTCAGGAACTGTGTAACCATAGCTTTCCGCTTATTTCAGTTTGTTGATGATTTGCTTGATTTCGCGTATCTCATCCTCGCTCAGCTGCTCGCTCTTGGCAAAGAACGAGACGAGCGACGAGACGGAACCACCGAAGAATGTGTTCTTCACCTCTTTCATATACGTGCGCGTGTAATCGTCGCGGCTGACGAGAGCCTTGAACACCTGGCCCTTACCGATCTTCTCGGCGGCAATAAAACCTTTCTCCTTCAGTATCTTCAGGAATGTCAGCAGGGTGGTCAGCGCAGGCTTCGGTTCGGGCATGCGCTCCATGATTTCGGCCGAGCGGCCCTGTCCTTCGGGCAGGCTCCACAGCACGTTCATCACCTGCGTCTCAGCCTTGGTCAGTGTCTTCTGTTCTTTCATTGTTCTAAAGTTTTAGAGTTTTCTGCGGCAAAGATACTCTAAAACTTTAGAACTTGCAAGCGTTTCGCTCTAAAACTTTAGAGCGTTAACAAGAATTAACCAAAAAGGAGAGCCGTGGCGCCGGTAGTCAGTATTGGATGACTACCGACTTCTTCAGCAGCTTTGTCGTTGCGGGCGTGCCAACGATGGTGACGCGGTCGGCCGGATCGTCGCTGTCGGTGCCGTTGTCGCAGGCCCAGCTCTTGCTGACGTTGACGGTGAACGAGCCGCCGCTGACGATGATGGCCGTGTCGCTCTTCACGCCCTTGGGCTTGCCAACGTCGTTGGAGCCGGTGGTGGTGATGTTGAGCGTACCGCCACGCACGACGACGTCCTCAGAGCAGTTGATGCCCTTGCCACCGTCGCCGCTGCTGGTGATGACGAGCGTGCCGGCGGCCATCGTGAAGAGGCTGTCGCTCTTGATGCCGGCGCACGACGTGGTGTCCTGGACGCCGCCGACGGTCTCGATCTTGCAGTCGCCTGAGGTAGTGATGGTGGTGGTTCCGCCGCTGACGGTGGTCCGTGCGTCGCTGTTGATGCCGCGGGCGCCGGGCGCCGTGACGGCGATGTTGAGCGTACCGCCGCTGACGGTGAAGCCGTCGTTCACCTTGATGCCGTTAGTGCCGGTGGTGCTGACGTTGACGTTTAGCGTCCCGTCCTCCACGACGATAAAGTCGTCGCTGGCGATGCCGTTTCGGGCGTTGGCATTGACGGTGAGTGCGCCCTTGCCGCGCAGGTAGATCTGGCCTTCGCTGAAGAGCGTGCCCTTCTGGTCGAGGGTGTCGCTGCCCACGACGGCGGGCGTATAGTCTGTGCCGTCGGTCAGGGTGTTCTGGGTGCCGGGGGCAAGCATGACGACGAGCGACTTGCCACACTGGTTGTTGATGGCTGGGCCGTCGGTATTGGTAAGCTGCAGTCCGGCGAGCGTCAGTCCGAGCTTGCGCCAGCTGAAGATGGTCAGCGAGCCGTCGGTCGAGGCGCCACTGAGGCTGAGGTTCAGAAACTTGCTGGTTGCCGAGCGTACGGTGACGTCGGCGCCGCTGACGCTGACGTAGCCGTTGTCGTCGCCGCTGACCGTGACGGTCTGTCCGCTCCAGTTCAGGGCGATATCTATGGTGTCGGTGGCCGTGAGGTCGGCAAAGTCGTCGTCCCACGAGTAGCGGTCGTCGTTGGTGCAGGCCGTAATGGCGGCTGCCATGGCAAGTAAAAGGATTGTCTTCTTCATGGCCGTTTAGAATTTAAATTTGTAACTGAGTCCTATGAGGTGGCTGTTGGCCTCGTGGTCGTCGTCGTCGCCGTTGACGGTCTGGTAACGGTAGGTCAGACCGAAGATGTGGCGCTTCTGTATCTTATAGTCGACGCCTAACTGGTAGCGCATCTTGGCAATGCCGCTGTCGTCGTTGAACATCTCGACGCTGGCCGTGGGGTCAAACTTCCAGTGGGGGAAGTCGTAGCTGGCCTCCAGCCGCGAGCGCAGCACGTTCTTGCCCTTGCCGCGGACGTCGGTCCAGCTCTCCTCGTCGAAGTCGTACTTCTTGCCGGTGGCCTCGGGGCGATAGGTGTACTGCCACCGCTCGCGCAGCGACAGCTCCAGCCGGCCGAAGTTCTTGCTGCCTTCGAGGCTGAGGTTCAGGCGATGGCGCACGCCCCAGTAGGATGGCGTCCACTTGTTGGGCCTGAAGCCGTCGCTCTTGTACGTCAGCTCCTCCGCGTTGTTGTCGTAGAGCAGGATGTAGCCGGCCGAGGCCTTCAGCCCCTTGACGATTTTGTACTCGGCACTGACTCCGACGCTCCAGCGGTCGGCGGTGCGGCTGTTGTTGCGTGTGCGCAACTCGCCCTCGAGCCCGAGGCTCCACTTCGGCGAGAGCTTCTTCTCGGCGCCAAGCTCATACCACAGTCCGAAGTCGTCGGTCTGGGCCGTGGCCGAAATCGACGTGGCGGCCATGACGGCCAGTCCACAGAAAAGTCTTTTCAATGTATTCATAAGCTGGGGACAAAGGTAAATAGAAAATGGCAATCAACCAAATCTGTTCAGCAAATAACCTGAATTTTTCAGTTAATTTAGTACCTTTGCCCGCTACCTGCCGGAAAAACTACACGACGGCGCGCAGGTAGCAGCGCATCTGGCGGCGGGCCTGCCCCAGCCGGTTTTCCACGGTCTTGTATTTCTCGCCCGTCAGCTCAGAAATCTCGCTGACGCGCATGCCACCGATGATGTGCATACGATAGATGTCGCGGCACGGAGCCGGTATGCGGGCCAGTCCGCGCTCCATCCGCTCGACGATGTCGGCCGCAAAGAGCGCCGGCTCCATCGACAAGACAGGGCTGTCCGAGCCCTGGATGAAGTGCTCGTACTCATGGCGGTAGGCCCGGCGGCGGAAGTAGTCGCTCACGAGATGGCGACTGATGGTGTAGACAAGGGCGGGCAGCGTCTGCTCTGTCAGCAGCTTATCGGTGGTCAGCAGGCGCAGAAAGACGTTCTGGACCAGGTCCTCGGCCTCGTCCTTGTCACCGAGTCGGC
>OCTX012252254.1_pt1 | contig 12319 bp, 4 predicted proteins | sample 1539691 | NCBI WGS metagenome assembly OCTX01 (sample SAMN02144231, study PRJEB22623) | gut metagenome | biome: sheep rumen | host: Ovis aries | place: New Zealand
GGATCCGAGGCATGTAAAGCAAAGCAGAGCAGGATCGAAATCAATCGAATCCTGCTCAGTGAAAGCATGTTATATGCTGCTAAACGCTTCAGGACAATTGAGGCTCACTCTGACTTGCTGCCCTCCAGAGCCCCCTCTTCCCGCAAGATACGTATACATTCCGCATTCCCGAATTGTTCTGCCAAATCTAATGGCGTTTGTCCTTTATAATTTTTCGTATTCAGGAAATCGGCAGCTTCTTTCTTCTCAAGCAGCGCTGTCAGAAAGTCCGCATTTTCCTGCATCGCGGCATAATGAAGAATAGTAAAATCATCGGTTGGATCCTGCCAATCGGCACCATTTTCTAGTACCGTAAGAACCATTTTCACTCCGATTTCTTTTGTTTTTTCACTCCTGTGACGCAGTGTCTGCGCAAGTCGGAAGAGGGGCGGTCTGTTTTTGTACTGCTCAGGATCCGCTCCATATTCCAGAAGTTTTTGTAATGCATCCATTCCGGCTCCAGAGCCATTATCACAGAATGCTTCCAGCGGGTACAGGATATTCCCCGGCGCATAGTCTGTCCTCGCGCCGTGTTCCAGAAGCCATATGATCATATCAGCATTTCCTGTTTCGCAGGCTTTGACGAGGGGCGTCGTCACCTCTCCCTCAAGCGCGCCTACAAGCCGAGGAACCCGGGATGACTGCGCGTTCAGATCATGTATTCCTTCCGCCAACCGGACAGCCTCTTCATTATTTCCCTCCGCAATCATTTCGCATAAACGCGCAATCTTATTACCCATGGTCTTACTCTCCGACGAACAAGATGGTATCAGTACCACTGAAAGAATTACAAGCAGCAAACTATATATTCTCTTTTTCATATCATAGCCTTTATGACCTTTCTTCTGCAGCGGTCGATTAGCGCAGGCACATGACCTGCCGGTTTCTTTTCGGAGCAAAACGCTGACGTATCACGTCTATACCGTCTTCCACTTTCTTTCTCCATCCTCCGTCCTCTCTCTGATTTCCATACATATAGTAGGGCATCATATCAAAAAGGAAATGCGGTATATTCCCGTTAAACCAGCCTCCGGGATTATAGAAATTGAAGGTTCCTCCGTTCAAATAGTCATCCACAAGGTAGGGATTTCCACTTGGCGGGAAGCAGATGATTGCCTCGCTGGAACTTCCGTCGGGATTCAACTTGACGAATTTCTTGTTATAGACTGCTTCCGTTCCCTGCTCCCCTTCTTTATTCACATGATATTTATTAGCGGATTTTGGCAGCAGCTCCCACCCGTTTTTTCCTCTGGGCTGGCCGTTTTCATCATACTCAAAAACGGTTGTTATATCCGAAGGCGTGTCATTATACTGGTTCCGGTTATAGTGGTATTCGGGATCGGTATAGAGCCTGTACAGAGTACTTGCGCGCTCTTTTAGATGCTGAACGTAGCTAACCCCTCTGTTCCAGGTATTTTTCACCATTGATGAACCCCAGTTCCATGCATCGTTCGCCGTTGACACACCTCTGTCCCAGGTATCCTTCACTCCATTGCCGAAATCACTCAATCCCCGGTACATGTCTGAGAGACTCGGAAAACACCCATCACTGTCTACCAGCGTCATTGGCTGATGAAAGCAGTACGTATACAGATTCTGATCCTGTACACCGAACGTCTCCCGCATCATGGGATCCTCTTCGGTAAAGCGACCGGTCATCGGATCATAGTGGCGCGTGCCGGCGATGTACATTCCCCTGACCGGATCAGACATGAGGCCTGCAAAGCCGGGGAGCACTCTCTCCGAGAGTCCGCTTTTTTCCGGCATATATCCTTTCATAAGATCCGGCATATTACCGAATTCGTCATACCGGTCCGCTTCTGCAATCTGTCCGTCCTTGCCGGCTGCGGCATAAACGCTGCCTTGCTCATCTGTCCACAGAAGCCGCGGACTTCCGTCATCTTCCATCCATGCGACGCGCATCCCAAACGGATCCTGCAGATATTTTATCAGAGATCCGTCCGGCTGTCTCACCCCGAGCAGGGAGTTTCTGTCCGCGGAAGCGCCATAATCGTTGAAGTAATGCGTCCGGCTGATGCCTGCCGATTCTAACGATTTCCCATCCAGCGCAAATACGTTTCCGGAGTTAAAAACGCTTTCTGCAAATGTCGGACACTCTTTTGAGATATTCGTTTCCCTGTTCCATCGTGCCGTCGCGAGAAGCTGGCCAGAGCAGCTGTACAGTCTACGGACGCTCATTGTCCCAGTATCGGCAGCAACCGGGTGATTCCGGCAGTCATATCGGTTCACCAAAATCCCGTCCGGACCGCTTACGCATATCTGATTTCCATTAGGATCGTACTGATACTCAGTCCGTCTCCACACATCTTCCCTTTCCTTTTTATGACGTGAATAAATCAGCTGATTCGCCTCATTGTACTGATATTCTGTTATCTCTCCCTTTTCTTCGAGGCAGATCCTGTTTCCAAATCCGTCATAAGTATACCGTCGGACGCGTGTTCCCTCCTCATATACCTCACTGATACGATTCAATGCATCATAGACATAGGAGTTATGACTGCACTGCTCAGGTATTCCGGTGTGCTGCCAGTTCATCTCTATCTTGTTTCCGCACGAGTCGTACGCATAGCTGCATGTCTTAAATGTCTCGCCGTTCTGCAGAAATGATATCTTTAAAATATTACCGTTCGGACCATACTCCCACGCAGTTCCGCTTCCTTTCTCATCAGAACGACTGACAAGGCGCCCTGCCTCGTCGTAAGCAAACGACAGTGCAAGCGAGCCGCAACTCATCCGCTCAGGGCGGCCGTACCTGTCATAGCGGTACTGCACCTGCGTGTTGTCGGGGTAATGTATTGCGTCAAGCCGGCCCTGCCTTGTATATGAAAACAGAGTCTTCATCTCATCGAAGTCAATCAGCTGCACGTTCCTGCCGGAAGTATCCCGCTCAATCTGCATTCGTCCTGCCGTTTCCTCCACACCGGTCAGCTTCTGTCCCGACGTATAATACATTCGGGCAGTTTCTCCGTCTGCAAAGACAAGTTCGCTCATATTTCCCGCAAGATCGTACTCTATAAGAGTCTTTCGTCCCATCCGGTCGGTCCTGCTGACTACGCGGTCCAATTCGTCATAGGTATATGATATCTTTTTCCCCAGCGGGTCTGTTTCGGACAGAAGGCGTCCAAAATGATCCCTCTCATACACGGTAAGATGCTCCTGTTCCTCCATCCTCCCGGTTTCTGCATTAAAAGCACTGCCCTTGCGCACCAGCTTTTCCAGATAACCCTCAGGACTATACTGATAGGAAGTACAGCTCCCGGCAGGATCCAGGATTCCCGTCAAAATTCCGTCCTGCCGGTATGTATAGATTGTGCTGTTCCCCCTCGGGTCCGTCACCTCTGTGACGCGTCCCATCGCATCGAATCTTGCCGTCCTGCAGCTGCCCGACCGATCCCGGATTCCAATCAGATTTCCGCAGCTATCGTAAGTATAAGTCTTTTCATATCCGTCTGAATGACTCTCCTTTACAAGTCTTCCACAGGCATCATAAGCATATTCCTCGAATCTGCCTCCGGCAATTTCCAGACTCTTTACCCTGCCGCAGGAGCCATACTGAATACGAGTCTCCCTGCCGGAGGCCTCCGTAATCTTTTCCGCAAGTCCGCCCGCGTTATACTGCCATTCTGTCCTGCCGCTGACCGGATCCGTCCTTGCCGTCATATTACCTTCCAGATCATATTCATAGAGCGTTTCGGCACCCTGATAATCAGTCTCCCGTATCATCCGTCCGCACGTGTCATAAGCAAATGACCTTTCAGTTCCGTCCGCTCTGCGGATCCGAATTACTCTGTCACAGACATCATAAACATAAGAGGTCTCATGCTCCAGCGCATCCCGCTCACGGATCAAATTTCCGACGGCATCATATTCATATGCCCGATAGATCTCACCGTCACGCAGCACCTTGCTTAGTCGATTATCGGTATCATATGTATACGCAAACACGCCTCCGCCGGGAAGGCGTTTCTCCTTCAGATTCTGTCTCTCATCATATAAAAGCTCGGTCACATTTCCGCAAACATCCACCTGAAGCACAGGCTTACCGGAATCATTGTATTCACAGCTGCTGACATTTCCGGCATAGTCGGTATGTCTGCTGACCCGTCCGTTCCTGTCATATCCATAATGCTGCCGATTCCCTCTCGGATTTGTCACACTGATGATCCTGCCTGCGTCATCATAAGCATAACGCCAGGTGTTCCCCTCGCCATCACGCTCCAGAATGCGTCGGTTGCAATCATCGTACTCTGCGGACACAGCTCGAACTCCGTCGACATCACAGGAAATCAAATTTCCCTTCGCATCATATGCCATTTTCATCTGTGTACCATCCTGAAATACTACCATCTCAGGAAGCTTTCGGTCATTATAGCTGTACCGGGTGATTCCTCCGTTCGCATCCTTTCTCTCTGATACTAATCCGTCAGATGTATAGCGCCATACAGTCCGGCCTCCGTCAGGCCTTTTGATTGCCGTGACCTGCCCCCGGCTGTCATACGTGATGCTGGTGCGATTGCCTGCCGGGTCGATGACAAAGGTCAAATTGCCCTTCGGGTCATAGCCGTACCTGGTCGTACGTCCCAACCGGTCAGTGAAGGATGTCTTCTGGTTTCTGCTGTTATAGGTGCATCTCTCCTCGCTGTCATGATATACCGTCCGAATATGCCGGAAAGCGCTGTCAAAAACATACGTCACCTTCGTACCGTCCGGCCAGGTCAGGATTGTCCGGTCCTTCAGGTACTCATACTTCAGGGTTTCTCCATCACCAAGCCGCTGCTCCTTCACCCTGTCCCGTGTGTCATAAATATTGTGCAGCTGCGTTTTTCCGTCCGCGCCTCTGATTTCTATGAGGCGGCCAGTTTCATCATATCCGTACTCTGATGAGGCTCCGACAGATTGTACCTTTACGAGCCGTCCTTCGCTGTATTCGTAATGAACGTGAGCTCCGTCGGATGCCAATACATCCGTCAGAAGTCCTGTTGAATCATAGATCAGGCGCAGTTCTGTCCCGTACTCCCCTACCAGTTCTGTCAGACGTTCTCCGTGATACCGGTAGTAGATTCGTCCGCCCGGGTATTGCTTTCTTTCGAGAATTCTCCCATCCAGATCAAAGATATATGTCTCTCCTTCCCGAATCACTTCCAGCCATTCTTCCTTCACAAACAGTCTGCAGGGCTCGCCGGAAAGTGCTTCAAATTCATCTTCTCCAGCCCCTTTTTCAGACTCTCCAAAAATCAGGACACTTCCATCCGGCTCTGTTAGGACCCATCCTTCTTCTGAGTTGGAGATCTGCCACTGGTGATTATGCCGCCATCCTGTTCCAAGGGAAGACATACTGTGCTCCATTCCGTTATAATTTCTCTCCCAGAAAATTGGAGTGAACCCTTTCACCATCAGATCTCTTGTCTCCAGAAAATAGTTTCCGTTTGACATATTTACAGGATCACCGGCAAACATACATATCTTATCCAGAGCACCCTTCAGATAATCCCGGACGTACTTTACCATATCCCGGATCTTCTGTTGAATGTTTTCCCAGACGGAAGGCATCTCGGACGAAAATGTCTCGGCAGGAGCCGTTCCTGCGAGATGCCGTTCAACATCTTCGTACATGCGGGCTATTTCCTGCAACGCAGATTGTATATTGTTGAGAGACACCGTTTGGTTGCCCACATTTTCAGCAACTCCTCTCAAAGAATTAGCCACTAAGGCCAGCGATGTCTGCTCTGCCAGCACATTGCTGCCGGCGACGATATTCATCTGCCTTCTGATCTCATCCAGACAGCTCCGAATCTGTTCAATATCACTCGCTGATCTAATCAGATCCCCTGTTGTCACTCTAAACTCACTCATTTTCAATGCCTCCGGCTTTCTAAGTATAGAATACCGTCCCTCTCTCTGTCACATTTCATCCGCCTCAGCAGATACCCGTTTTATTCACCCACATAGACCCCGGGAGCGTCCTCTTTCTCTTTCCAAATGAAGTCTGCGCCCTTCTCTTCCTCTCTGATTATCTCGATTAGATGGACGCCTTCCATGGATGGCTCGAAATCATTTCTCATCTGAAGACAGATGTCGATCTGATACTCCTGTCCTTTATTCGTGACGGTCAGTATGATATCCAAAACATGCTGCTTTTTCCCGTAGTCATTATCTTCTGTAGTGATAGAAGCACCTGTATATCCTCCGTCTGCACCGGGATAATACGCAATCAGTTCCTGTATCTTACCCTCCAGATCATCCGCATTTTCCAAGGCATATGGGGAGAATAGGTTTCGGATAGCTGCCTCATCCCCGGCTTCCAGTGCATCAAACAGTTTATGTACAGTTTTATCAGCCGCTTCCTGCTCTTCGCGGCTGCTTACCACGATGCTCCCTGATATTCCGCTTTTTGCGTTTTCCATATCCTGAATCTCCTCTTTTTCTGTTTCGTTTGGCGTTTCTTCCGCATGTGATGTCTTTCCCCGAGCTACACCGCAGCCGGTAACAGATCCGCAAAAAATCATACCACACAAAAGCAGCAGCCAGAACCTCTTTCCCATGACCGGTATTCCTTCATGCGCTGCCTTTTTCTTATGCACTGACTCCCTTTCATATGAGGTATTGCTACCACTTATAGAAAACCGTTTTTGTTCCTTCATCAAAGCACCAGCCTCTTCTTCCTTTATACGTTTTGTAAAAATCTTCCCAAAGCTTCGGGTTGTTTATAAAACAGATACTTCCGTTCACTTCCAGGTCATCCCTGTCGTAATCCTGGTACTTCGGATGAAAACCGGTGACCCACCAAGTAGGAGTACCCGGGGCATATTCGAAAATGATATCGCCGGTCTGTTTATTCCGCAGAGAGATTGTCTGAGTGATCCCCGTATCTGTTGCGCTGTACATATGATAACTGCCGGGTTCACTGTAATAGATACCTGTCTCACACCCGGCTCCCAGGTTCAGGTAATCCCCCTTCCACATCCAGATTGTATACTGAGTGCCATCGGAATAAAAATTGAATTTCCGGTTGCGACAGGACGTTGCCCCGTCGAACACATAGTCATAGAAATCATTGTATCCGAAGGGCTCCTGCCAGCAATTCTGCTTCGCATGGTACACACCATCGCTTGTCCGCGTAAAACTCACTTTATCCAGGAACCAGGTTCCTGCGGGTGAATCTGTCAACCAGGCGAACCCATCTGAGATGGAGCCCCAGCCGAAGGGGTCTGCTTCAATCAACCCGCGACCACCATTCAGCAGTATTGTACCACCTGCGCTTATGACCGCCTGTGCCTCTTTCGGCACATTTTTTTCATAAAGATACTTTGCCGTATTAAATATTGTCTTTGTTCCGTTCCTGACATATCCGACACCCGTATCCCATGCGTCCTTGACACCGTCTGTCACAGTATCCGCTGTGTGGCGGAGAACGTTCTGTACATCATTCCATGTCGGGAAGGCTCCGTCATAGTCCACCAGATCCAACGGTCTGTTCCAGCAATAGGTGTAATCGTTGAGTGTCTGCGGACTTCCCACAAGACCGGACATGATATCTCTTGCGGCAAAACGTCCTGCTACAGGCATGTACCCACGCTGGTTCGTGACATACATACCCGCAACCGAGTCCGTAAAGAACCCGGTAAAGCCAAATGTCGGCTCCGCTCCGGCATTTTTCATAGTGCTGTTACCGAAAGAATCCCATGAGAAAGACTCCTGCACACTTCCCCTCTCATCCGCAGCTCGAATTGGGCTCCCGATCGCGTCATGAAGGTAATATCGTACAGTGCCGTCTGTAACGGATGCTGCCAAATTGCCGTTCCATACATAGGTCGTTGCGTGATCCCCGCTTCTTTCTTCCAGTAAGTTCCCGAAAGTCCCTGTCAGGTCATACAGATATTCCTTCTGCTCAATCATTGTTTTGGTATGAGTACCATAATACCTGGCCGCGATCCGATGACCCAATCCGTTATATTCATAGGAAGCTGATTTTTCTTCGCCAATACATGCACTCATGTTATTAAAAGCGTCATAGCAAAAGAGCTTCCTTCTCTCTTGATTCTCGGATTGCTCCAGCAGATTGCCGCGGGAATCATACCGGTAATCTGTAACTATATTTTCTGTCACGGAACGAATCATCTGGTTCGCGCGGTCATACGCGTAGTCCGTTCTCCGACCTCCGGAAAGAGCATAGCTGCGGTTTCCGAAGCCGTCGTACCCATAAGCTTCAACGACCTCTCCGTCCTTCCTGACCTCTATAAGCCGGCTGCATGCATCATATATATACCGGTACCGGCCACTCTCTTCCGCGAGTTCTCTGCGTTCCCTGTTGATAAGGGCTGTGTTTCCCATAGGGTCATAGGCATACGCGAACCGGTCAAGCAGCCCTTCTCTGTCCCGGCTCTCCAAAATCGAGAGCCTACCTGAAAGGTCATAGGCATACTTTGTAAGGATACCGTTCGGAAGGCTTTTTTTGCACAGCCTGCCATTCTCATCATAAGCAAATCCGTACCGGCCTTCATCCGAATCCATGGAAATAAGCCTTCGAAGCTCGTCATACTGATATGTGACCATCTTTCCGCCGGGATAGATGAGAGCCTCACGCTCTCCCAGTACACCGCGACGGTAGGTCACCTCATTGCCGTTCGGATCCGTGATCCGCACCGGCCGTCCGGCGGCATCGTTCTCTATCGTAGTCGTTCCCAACCAGTCACGGATCTGGGTAAGCTGCTTCAGCGGATTATAGGACATCTCAACAGATCTCCCGTCCGCACACAGGATTCCGCTCAACAAGCCGCCGGCTGTGTATGTATAGTCGAATCGGTTCCCTTCCGGATCCGTTCTCTGTGTCAGCCTGCCGTCCCGGTCATAAGAATACCGCTCTGTATTACCGAGCGCATCACAAGCTCTGGTGAGCTGCCCCATGCAGTTTCTTTCATAATGTGCCAGATGCCTTCTTTCACTGGCTGCATTAACCTTCTGAACATCTTCCGGTTTCGGGCAGCTCACATGATCTTTATTCTGGCCGTCTTCCTGCCAGACATCTGTCATAAAGCCCATGTTGTCATATGAGTACCACGTGCGGTTTCCGAGCGGATCCGTCACGCCCGAGAGTTTTCCGGCTGGGGTATATGTATAGTGCGTAATCCCGCCATTTGCATCAGTCACTTCACTCACATTGCCTAAGGCGTCGTACTTGAACCGCTTCTTCAATCCATCCGGATCTGATACTGTCGTCACACGGTTCATGCAATCGTATTCGTATGTGACAAAATATCCGTTCTGATCCGCCCTGCTGATTACATTCCTGTTTTGATCATATTCGAACACAGAAAAGGTTCCATCCGGATTAATCACCTTTCTGAGGAGACCTCCGGGCAGATATTCAAATGCAGTTGTTCTGCCTGCAGCATCTGTAAATTCAGTAAGATTTCCCATCCGGTCATAGGCATAGGTCGTCTCATTGCCGGCCACATCAATTGTACGGATCCTCTGCCCCGCTGCGTCATATTCCTCCCTTCGGACATTGCCGCAGGCATCCGTAATCCTGATCGGTTGCCCCATCGAGTTATACTGAGTCCGGCTGACGCTGCCATCTGCGTCTGTCACAGAGACAAGACGGTCAAGAGAATCATACTCGCAGCGGATTTCTTTCCCGGTCTCATCAATCAGCCTTGTCTGGTTATCATTTTCGTCATACTCATAATTGATATGACCGCCGAGTGGGTTGGTGATTCCTGTCAGGCGGTGCAGCTTATCATACTCAAAAATGAACTCGGCTCCGTTTGCTTCTTTGCGTGAGATTACATTGAACATGTTGTCATAAGCATATTTCGTAACATTCCCGTCCTGATCTGTTACTCTGGTAAGCTTGTTGACATCATTGTACTCTCTCCTTAGCACAGATCCGTCAAAATCCCGTATTCCGGTGACCATACCGGCGAAATTATAAGTATACTCCCTTGTATTTCCCTCTGCGTTTTTCACGCGGCACAAAAAGTCCCTGTCATTATAGCTGTATTCGGTGCGGTTCCCATTTCCATCAATGCTGGCAGTTACATTTCCGCGTTTATCGTACTCATAACATGCTGTTCCACCAAACGGCGCATGGACTCTTATAATATTTCCACTATCATCATAGTCCAACAGAATCTCACTTTCATCGGGTTGAATGATCTTTACAGGCTTCCCGTACTCGTTATAACAAAGGCTGCTCGTTCTTCCAAGCGCATCCGTTCTTTCCGTGAGATTTCCATTCTCATCATAGGCATTAGTCCAGAGTATCCGGCCATTCAGTCGAACCTTCTCTACCTGCCCGCCCTTATTATAGGTAAAGAGCATCTCTTCGCCCAGCGGATTCGTAATCCCTGACAGACGACCCGTCAGGTCATAGGCATAGTATGTAGTATTCCCTTTTTTATCTGTGTAGGATGTCTTCCGGTTGCGGTGATCATACGTTGACCTAATCTTTCCGTTCTCATAGATCGCTTCAACGTTCCGGTACAATTCATCCTGCACATAGCTGATCCGATTTCCGTTCTGCTCCGTCACATGAAGGGTGTTGCACTCCTCTTCATAATCCAACTGCATCGCCCCGCCATCGGGAAAATGCTGACGTATTACCCGCCCTGTCGTATCATATTCATTGCGAAGGGAGACCACGCCCACTGCGTTTTTAACAGAAGTCAGAAAACCGTTCCCGTTATAAGAAAACGAGATCGGATTTCCCAGTTCGTCGATGATCTCCGTCAAAAAATCTCCCTGATAAGCCAGCTCAACACTTCTCCCGGTGTTGTCATTAACCCTGATGAGCTTCACCGCTAGGCCGCTACAATTGCTTTCTTTCCACTCTCCTTCATCACAGACTCCGTAAGTAAAACACAGCTCCTCGCCGGAAGTGCTACGCACATTTTGAAGCTTTCCCTGATCATCATAGAAAAAAGAGAGTGCACCTGCGTGTCTCCCTCTCATTTCACTGATTCTGCCGTCAAAATCAAAAACGCAGATAATACCATGGGCATCAGTCACCAAGATTTGATCATCATGCTCTTCCATGCGCCTGCCGCTGTCAAGGAGAGGTCTCAGACCCTCCTGTTCCGTGCACAGAAAGGTCTCCTCTCTCCCGTCCTCACAGTGCAGAACATACTTATCGCTGCTCTTCTCCACGTACATCTGGAAATTGTGATTCCATCCTGTACCGACCTGTCCTTTCCCAGTCTCCAGAGAATTATAGGAAAGGGCAAATGACAGCGGAAAATGTCCCTGTAGTTTTAGGTATTCTTTCACCAGCACAAAATTGCCGGTTGAGAAATTAATCGGATCTCCTCCATAGGTACAGCCTTCGCTGTCTTTTCCCTTCAGACTTTTCAAGTAGTCTGCCAGATATCTTTTAATTTCATCTATTCTCTGTCGGATAGTTTTATTAAGTTTCTGAAGAACCCTGATATCCGGCTTTGTCCCTGTTATTCTTCGTTCAGTCTGCTCATACAGTGTAATGATTTCATCCAGAGATTGTTTCACATTTATGATACTCTGCCGCCGTGTTCTGCTCTCCTGAATCACTACGCCCAGCGAATGACTGACCGCAGAAAGTGATTCCCCATTAAGGTTATTCTGCACATGCTCCAGATCCCGGATCACCCTCGCAAGAGCATTCTCAAGCTGGTCCAGCTGTTGTACATTAGCTCTTTCCTGATTTGGTTTAATGGAAAATGACGACATTCAGACTCCTCCCATTCTGCCTTAAATATTCCCTCGATCACACACCTTTCGTCATCATTGTCAAGGTCCACTTGCAAAACTCGGTGTGGTGTATTGAATTACACATAAATCGTTGCATTTCGCAGATTATCCAGCGGACTCGTATCTGTGATCTGATTGCCGCTGAGGTCAAGATAAACCAGGCGCACCAATTCTCCCAGCTCGGAAACATCCGTTATACTGTTATTAGATAGATCCAATTCCACGAGCTCTGAGAGATTGTAAAAGCCGAACAGATCACTGATCATATTATTGGAAAGATCCAGGTACTGAAGCCTCGAGCATAATGTTACGGCGTATGGGTCGGAAATCATATTATACCCAAGAAGCAGCTCCTCAAGGTTGAACAGATTGAGAAGCGGATCAATATCCGTGATACTATTATACGTAAGACCTAAAGAAGTAATACTATAGAGATCTTGCAGCGGCCTCAGATCACTTATCTGATTTACCTGAAGATCCAGTATCTCCAAAGAACTCAGTTGTGAAAGCGGACTGATATCCGAAATCTGATTATTGC
>OCTX012125890.1_pt1 | contig 12314 bp, 6 predicted proteins | sample 1539691 | NCBI WGS metagenome assembly OCTX01 (sample SAMN02144231, study PRJEB22623) | gut metagenome | biome: sheep rumen | host: Ovis aries | place: New Zealand
TAGTCTGTAAATTTCTCATGGATCTAAAGCATCTCTTAAATCTGATGTCGTTTGTGATGAATCTATGTTTCTTTGTTTTTTCTCATCCATAGAGTCATTCTCCATTCTATTGGATAGACCTCCTCCGTTTGTATCTCCTCCCATTGTTATGAATTAAATGTATATAAAACATTTATATTCTTATTATATATAAATTATAAAATTAGTCAAGTTTTTTATTTATCAAAGAAAGCCCAGTCTTTCACTGAGCCTTTAATTTTATTTAAAATTTTTTACAATAAATTACATTCTATCATGAAAAGTCCTCTTGATTACCTCCAATTGATGAGCCTTTGATAATCTTACGAAATTAACTGCATATCCTGAAACTCTGATAGTCAATTGAGGATAATTTTCTGGATGTTCGTATGCATCCATCAATGTTTCTCTATTGAGCACATTTACATTCAAATGGTGAGCATTCTTATTAAAGTATCAGTTTAACATCGTTACTAAATTAGTTACTTGCTCATCTTTATTTGCCCCAAGTGAAGCTGGCACAATAGAGAATGTATTTGAAATACCATCCTGTGAATAATGATAATCAAGTTTAGCTACTGAATTCAATGAAGCGATTGCTCATGAATGATCTCTTCCATGCATTGGATTTGCTCCAGGTGCGAATGGTTCTCAAGCCTTTCTTCCATCAGGAGTAGATCCTGTATTTTTTCCATACATTACATTTGAAGTAATTGTAAGAAGTGATAATGTTGGATTTGCATCTTTGTAAGCTCTATGCTTAGATAATTCTGACATAAAATATTTTTGAATTTCTCTTCACATAAGGTCTACTCTATCATCATCATTTCCAAACATTGGATACTCACCTTCTATTTCAAAATCTTTTGCTAATCAATTTTCATCTCTAACTGCTTTAACCTTTGCATATTTAATAGCTGAAAGAGAATCGAGAACAACTGACATTCCAGCTACTCAGTAGGCAATATCGATTCCACATCCAGAATCTATGAAAGCCATTTGAGCTTTTTCATAGTAATATTTGTCATGCATGTAGTGAATAATATACATAGCTTTTGCATAAACTCTGGCTGTATTAGCCATAGCTTTTTTGAAGTTTTCGTATACTTTGTCGAAATTTAAAGTTCCATCTTCATTATCACAGTTATCAAACAATGAAGCATCCATTACTTGGACTCATTCATCTTCTTCTCTACCACCATTGATAGCCAAAAGAAGAGTTTTAGCTAAATTACATCTAGCACCAAAATGCTGAATTCTTTTTCAAATTTCTTGATATGAAACACAACATGCGATTCCATAATCATCTCCTCATCTCACTGATTTCATCAAATTATCATTTTCATATTGAATAGATGAAGTATCAATGGAAACCTGAGCACAAAATCTTCTAAATCATTCTGGTAATTGATCTGACCAAAGAACTGTTAGATTTGGCTCTGGAGATGGTCCAAGATTATAAAGAGTTTGCAAAAATCTGAATGAAGTTTTTGTAACTTTTACTTTACCATCGGAAAAGATTCCTCAAATTGATTCAGTTACCCAAGTTGGATCTCATCCAAATACCTCATCATAGCTTCCCATCCTAAGATGTCTTACAAGCCTTAATTTCATTACGAAATGGTCAATCATTTCCTGAGCTTGCTCCTCAGTAATTTTTCAATTTTTTAAATCTTTTTCGATATAGATATCCAAGAATGAAGAAACATTTCCAAGAGACATTGCTGCTCCATCTTGTTCTTTCACTCATGCTAAATATGCAAAATAAACCCATTGAATAGCTTCTTGAGCTGTTTCAGCTGGTCTAGTTACATCAAATCCATAACTTTTTGCCATTTCAGCGATATCGTTTAATGCTGTAATTTGCATAGAAATTTCTTCTCTAAGTCTGACTTTAGCATCATCCATTTCTCATTCAATTGCTAAGAAGTCTGCTTTCTTTTCTTCGATAAGTTTAGCTGTCCCATAAAGAGCCAATCTTCTGTAATCTCCAATAATTCTACCTCTAGCGTAATTGTCTGGCAATCATGTTAAAACATGTTTTGATCTATAAGTTCTAATTTCTGGATCATATGCTGAGAATACAGCATCATTGTGATTTTTAGCATATTTAAAGATTTCTTTTACTCTAGGATCAAGTTCAAGTCATCTTTCATTAAGAGCCTTTTCAACTACTCTCACCCCTCCAAATGGTTTGATTGCTCTTTTGAGAGGTTCATCAGTTTGAAGTCAAACAATAGTTTCCAAGTCTTTATCAATATAACCTGGCTTATGAGAAGTAATAGTAGAAATAGTAGATGGATCAGCAGATCTGAGTCCATTATTATCTCTCTCCTCTTTGAGATATTCACGACACTTATCCCAGAGTTTTTTTGTTTTCTCTGTTGGACCTGCAAGAAATGAAGCATCTCCCTCATACGGAGTAATGTTGTCGTAAACAAATTGTCTTACATTTATAGACATCGTATTCATCGTAAAGAAATAAAATTTTGAATTATATATTAAAATATAATCAGCCCCTTAAAAAATTTTCACGCGATTTCGCATTGTATTGAATTCGGATTTATCTTCAAGTTTAATAATTTATCATCCGCTGTTTTGTCAAATTTATTTTCTATATCCATTTATGACTGGAGCAATAAAGATGGATAATTCTGATCTATTACTACAAGAGATGCATTTCGATATGGGTTATTATCAAATCTAGGACAGAAATATCCATCGCTACCAGACTCATTATCGCATCTCCATGCAAACACATTCTCTAAACTATTAATTGTATCTTTTGTTGTAAACTTTCCATAAAGAAAATATTTATTATTTAATACATCTCCACTTGCCGCTTTTACATTTCAGTTTACTATAAAGTTTCATCTGAGCACCGAAGCAACAGATACCAAATCATAACTAGTTGATTCGCTCGCGATATCTTCAAGCATATTAAAAACAATCTCTTGATCATTTTCCCCTATAAATCAATCTCCATCCGCATCCATCCAAAATGAACAAAAGCTAGGATTACCCTCTGTTATATTACAGTCACAGTCTTCTGGGTCAGTTCAAGCATCTTCACAGTCTGCATATTCGTCCTCTGTACATTCTTCTTTACCTAAACAGTTTCTGTATTCTTCTTGAATACGCGAAATATCATCAATACCTCTATAACCCTTTCCCCAAAGTTCTCACTTTATTACAGATTCTCTAAAATCATTAAAATCAGCACCTGTAATAAATCCCTTATTATCAATTACGAATTTACTATTATTCTCCTCATCTATCAATAAATTTCCACTCAAAATAAATATATCATAATACTTATTAGGATTACTTCCATATTCTTCAGCACTCATCGGACTGATTGTCACATTCCCATTTTTCACTATCAATGTTTTTCCAAATTTTTTTGCTGAAAATGCTGCACCACTATCCACATTAACTCCATTCAAACATATAATTTTATCTCCATTTTCATTAATTAATGCATTATCTTTCCACTTTCATCTACACAACAATTCTGCTCTTCTTCTAACATAATTCATCATCGTAACATTGCTCACACTCTTTGTGGCAAAATATTGCATTTTTGTATCACTTGAATTACCTATAGTTCAAAACTTTGTATTTCATCATGTACCACTATCGCTTAATCACATTATTCATTCTATCAAGATTTTTGTTAACTCATCTTGGAACGAAATACCAGTACACGTAATTGGCAAAGTTCCACTATACATAATATATCACGTCCCTGCAGGACGAAAAACTCCAGCCATTCAATTTTCTTTCACTTCTCCAACAAGGTTTTTCATTGAACCTCATGTTAAACCAGAACCAAACATACATCATGCAAGCCCTAATCATCACTTATTATCATATACAAATCAAACTGGAAACTTATTATTAAGCCTTACGAATGTTAAAGCTAAATCTGATCCAGATTTTGGAGTGATAAATCAATCCGTTGGAGTATCATAATCCACTCACATTATAAGATTATATGTATCTCCTGAATATATCTGTTGTATACCTCAATAATATCCATATCCACCAGCACTAAAATCATTCCTTACCTTTGCCACACATTCATTATAATCACATTGCACACATCCGGAATAAGTACCATTCTCACACTCACCGAGTGCTTCCTGATATCCCATTTGTGCACATAAAGTATATATTCATCATGTCATCCGCAATCAATCTTCACTTAAACCACCCCATGTTTCATTATCAAGAGGCCATAATCTCTCTCATCTCTCCGCATTAAAATAAAATCATTTAACTTGACTTCTACATTCATATACAGAATTTCCACTAATTGTTTTAACTTCAAATAGATCTGTAGATTCTGCACTTTCTTCTTCTCACAAATCATTTGCAAAATATAAGAATCCGCCAAAATCATCGTGATTATCCCCAAAACCATCCGCAAAATGTACATACATCATATTGTCCAAGATCCTATCTGGAGACAAAGCATAAATCTGTTTCAGTCAGGTTAAATGAAACACTGTTGCTGATGTAAAAAATGGACAGAACAATCATATAGAAAACGCAGTTAATCCAATTTTCAATAACCAATTTTTGTTCATTTTTTATATAAAGAAAAGTAAAATTCTTCCTCACAAAATTATACACATAACCAACAAAAAAGTCAAAAAAAATCAGACTTTTTTTATCCGATTTTTTACTGATTTTTAGAGATTAATTTTTATTTTCTTAATTTTGCTAAATATGCAAATCAAAGTGCATCTGCTGCATCGTTATATTCAGGGATGTCCTGCAAATTATAAAATCTCCTAATCGTTTTTTGAACCAACATCTTATCTGCCTTTCCATTTCATGTTATAAATTTTTTGAGTTCTATTGGAGTGTATTCTAAAATTGAAATATATTTTCTCAAAAATAACATCATCAATGCTCATCTAATTGCATATACAAATTCAGCATTATTCTGATTATAATCAGTGAAAAATAATTTTTCCATTGCTACTTTTTCTATTGGATATTTTTTCAATAATTTTTCAAAAAATTCCAAAATCTGATTTGCTCTTTGGAATTGATCCTCTCTTGTAGGAGATTTTTTATCTTGTAATAAAATCCCTGCATCTATGATTTTTAAATCATCATCTATCAATGCATAACCCAATTTTCTAACTCATGGATCTATTCAGAGATAATACATTTTACAAAAATAAATAAATTATTTTCCATCTCTAAGCTTTTTCCAAAGACTTTCTTCATCTTTTGATAATTTCTTTGGAATGGAGACATCTGTTTCCACTATCATATCTCACTTACTCTTGAATAATCATTTTTCTCCGAATCATCTTCCAGATATTCTAATTTTATCTCAGATTTGAGTTCATTTTGGAATCTTTACTTTCAATTTTCACTCTGGGTGCGAAACTTCGACTTCTCATCAAAGAACCAGATCAAAAATAGTCACTGATGCCTTTACATACAAATCATCTCATTCACGACGATACTTTTTATTTGGAACTATACGAATTTTTAGATATAAATCCCCATCCGGAGCATCTCATATTCCAGCATCTCACTTTCATGAATATTTGATAAATGCATCTTCTTTGATTCCTGCTGGGATTTTGATATCGATAGTTTCTTTCACCTCCTCTAGTCATCAATTCTCCAAAGTCTTTCAACCTTTTTTGTATATTCTTCAGATTCATCCACATGTTTTACATGCACTAGATGTCTGCATAGTTCCAAAAGCTGTCTGTACCTGCTGACGAACTTTTCATTTTCCATTACAATTTGAACAAACTTCTTCAGTTGCTCATTCTACTTTTTTCATCCTAGTATAACTAATTCTCTTTTCACATCCAAGGTATGAATCTTCGAAACTAATCTCTATAATCTTTTTCAAATCCTCTCATTTACGCACTTTACTTCATCAACCTCCAAATCCTCATCCAAATATTCATCCAAGCAAATCTCCAATATCAAAATCAACTGCTCATCCACCAAATCATCCAAAATTACCAAAATCAAAACCTCACGTTCATCCACCAAATCATCACGTAAATCATCATTTACGAAATGCATCATATTGCCCTCTTTTCTTTTCATCTGAAAGGACTTGGTAAGCTTCATTTACTTCCTGAAATTTTTCTTTACTTCATCATCTATCAGGATGATGCTTGATAGCAAGTTTTCTAAAGGCTTTTTTTATTTCATCTGTAGAGGCAGATTCACTCACTCATAGTATATCGTAATAATTCTTTTTAGGATCAAAATCCATTTTTATGTTTTATTTATCATACTAAAATGTAGCACTTTTGTCTAGTAAGTGATATTATAAACAAACGAAATCTGAATGCAATGGAAAAGATTTTATTCTGCGTTTTGTTCTCCATCTCATCCTTCTTGATCTGATACTTCTCCATTCTCAGAGACATTTTCACTACTTGAATTATCTCCTCACGATACACCTCCTCCACTTTTCGAAATATCTGCATTAACTAAACTCTGCCATGACTTTATATTACTATTTTCACCTTCAAAGAAGAAATCCACATAAGCCTTAACTGCATTGTCACCAAATTCTGGATTGGTAAACAAATCAGATAAATTACCAGCCTTATTTTCGTTGCTATTCCACCATCTAATCATTTTTTGCCAATAATTAACATAATTATTTTTTGTCGGAATATTATTTTCTTGTTTGTCCATTTTTTCCAACCATTTTTTAAATTGTTCAATCCAAAATATTGAGCTTTCGGATTTTCCGATAAAAGTCATTCATTTTCATTCTTCAGTTCTTATTTTCTTTATTTCTTCACGGACGTTTACTAAAGCTTCCCATCACTTAGTTCCAGTTTGTTCTATCTTATTTTTGATAGTTGTACGTTCCGCCTCTGAGAGATATCATGTATTATCACTAAACCATGATTTTACTATATCTATATCTTTCTGATTTTGTTCACGTAACTTACCTGTATAATCATCCATTTTACGTAACGCCAACGACTGCGTACCTCATAAACCAAAAACATTACTAGCATTTATATAATGAGTAGTTGGTTTTCATTTTTCATCATATCCAGATACCGGCATAACTGGAAGAGAGCCCATCAAATCTCATACTTTATCCTGAACTTTTCAGAGACTTTTCGATACAAAATCTGATTTTCAGTCCCCACCAAATTTTACCGCAAATTTTAGAATAAAATAAACAAGCAACACCGTAATTATCGATAGTATCATTTCCATAAAAGTTTTTCATGCCTTTGCTAATGTAAATCCGAGAAAATCATTATTCATTGAAATAGTATATTTTTGATCTCATGGATTCTCAGCTTTCCCATCTGGCACACTAACTAAAGATGTTCATCAAACATTAATCTCCCTACTTCATGAATCTATTATAACACCTCTCATTAATGTAACGAAAAGCATCGCTACTCAAAATCACAATACTATAATTGTAGGTTTAAAAACATTTACAAAGAAAGATGAAAAATTTATTTGTTTATACATTTTAGGTAGAAATGATTTTTCATCTCATAAACTTTGTCATGATTTTTTGATACATCGCAACAACACTGCTATCGGCGATAAAATAATAAACATCCACAAATATACAATTCTCATTATAGCCAAAATGCAAAGAACCATCATCTCAATCGCAAATATTATAGTAGTTCATCATTGAATAACAGTATTAAGTATTGTTGCTTTTATTCATTTCTCACTAGATGTGTTTATACTATTTATCACATTTGTCTTCAATACAAAAAATCAGATATAATACAATGGTCCAGAGACTTCTTTCTTTGGATCTGGCATAAGAGCATCTAGCAAACCAGTAAATGTTTGTTTATGATCCAAGGTAATATAACTCGTTTCAAGAAAATTAGTATTTCAATTTTTGGAAAATAAGGTCAATTTCGTCCCCGTTTCAACATAATTCCAACTAGGATCAAGATATGTTTCCATAGTCTTTCTCAATCATCATTCTATATATGAACTCTGTGATATTACTTGTGCAGGAAAAGATCCAACCGCAGATAATGTTATAGTCGATACATCCACAATCGCTGCCACAAAAAACCAACTAGCCTGGATTCACACTCATGCTACCAAAAGCCACACCAAAATATCCTTTAATTTTTTTGTTATATCTTCTTTTCATTGATTAATCAATCACTTAAATATTACATATAGAAAATAAAATCATAATCAGAAATTTGCTATATTTTTCATCACATTCCAATATCTCCACAACAATGTATCAATTGACAAAATCTCTCCATACACCCAATTATTAGTCAAAAAAGTCCCTGCTAATTTTGCAAAAAGTATCCATATCCAACTCAAAACTGCTACTATATAGTTTAAAGAATAACCCAAAACAACAAAATTATCTCATTCTGCTGCAAAACTCCAATCAGAAAAACTCATTACACATGCAATCACCATTACTATTCATGCCTTAATAAGAGTTTTCTTTGTCATTAATATCAATTAAATTAAATATAATCTATATTATAGTAGAACTTCTACCGTATTATTTGCCTTCTGGTTTTTTATCTTCAGGTTTTTTATCACTAACATATGTAAATTTCTTATTTTCATCGTTTGTGTCCTTCACAAACTCCCAAGTCACATTTCAAATTCTTATCTTTTCCAAATCACCAAATTTTTCACGTTCTTCCTTAGGCAATCCATTAATTTTTTCAATCACACTAGTTTTTTGAGCATCTGGAAGATCATCAAATGTAGTTCTGATTTTATTACCGTTTGGATCCATTGTAACAACCCCATATCATTGTGCAGTTGACCATCCTGGAATTATTTTTTCGCTCGAAATACCATCAACATATTCTTTTACCCTATTTTCTTCAAAATGTTTCTTCGCTTGTTCTTCAGCATCCTCAGGGTGTAACCATTGATTTATAGCTGTATTACTCTTTGTATCATATTTTGATTTAATTTCTCCAGTAACCTTATCCAAAACTGATTCATGATTATTTAAACCAAATGCTGTATTTGCTCATACCCAATCAACTCACTTACCATCCTTTCAAGGAATTGGAACAATAGGTATAGTTCATAGAGCATCGCTTGCCAATCATTTAAGTTTTTTAACAATTTCCATTTCTCATATTTTGGATGCTTCTACGGCAGCTCGCACAATAAACCAAGTTATAGCAACTCCAAATGCTGATATAACAAGAGATGCTAATGAAGTACCCATTCCTCACAAATTTATTTCTATCAATCATCATAATATTGTACTTCCTTCCGAAGCAATTTTGTCATCATTCATTTTTGTTATCACCGTAACCAAAACTGTTGACATGCTAACTGCAAAACATATAAGCGCAGGAGAAAATATAATAGGAATCAAATTTTCCAATCTAAAATATTCTAAAAATTTCCACCCCTTTACTTTATCTCAAATTTCTTTAAATGCTGAAATTAAAACAATAAATGGTGATAGAATTATAGCCATTCGCAATATACAAATTCTAATCATAAACACTACAGCAACCACTATCAAAGGTATTCAAATAGCCACAAGATATCAAAAAGTCAAAAAAGTATTCAATAGCTTTACAAAAGTTCAGCCTGTATTCCCAGAAGGTAAAATACTCTCTCATGAATGCATCAAGGATGAATATAATGTAGTAAACACCCCAACATATGCCTTACCTTTCAAAAGATCTTGCAATCTACTCGTTGCTCATCAACTTGTTGTCCCATCATTTCGTGTCCACTCATTATTCTTATCCAATCACCATTTATCCCCAGGAGCATATACCCCATTCCACAAACTTCCTCCGACTCATCATGTATGAGCATCTCTTATCTGTAAAATTTGTCCTTGTTCTATAAGAGACACTAATCAGCTTAAACTCTCTCCTGAAGTAGCACCTTTTATATTTCATCTTATCTTTGTCAATTCCTCATTATACTCTTTTTGCCTATTTTCACATCCATCTGATCAACAATCAAACTTACCTCCATTTACAAATTGTGCAAGATCTCCACTTTGATTCTTATACAAAGAATTAAAATAAAACACCTGACCACGATAATGGCATCTATTTGCATCGGACACGGTATCTTGTCCTGAAATTGTATAATAAATCATTTTTGGCGCTACAATAAGATCATCTTTTGCACCAGAACTTTCATAAAAAATAGTATCACAATCAGAAATGAGAATATCTTTTCATGTATATGTACTGGTCAAATAAATATGGATTGTATCTAAATCTTCCGCATTCACATATACCATATTTTTAAATATTGCAGGATTATAATTCCAACCAACACTATTTTTTTTATCAATGTCATCTTTGTAACTTTCTCCTAATACAGAAATAGGCAATCATCATACTCCATATGCTAGAATTGTAGAAACATCAATCAACGCTGCCATAATAAACCAACTAGCCTGAATTCATACTCACGCAACTAAAGCCCATATAAGTGTTTCCTTAATGTTTTCTTTATTATTAATCAAATATTTAAAAATCTTATATAAAAAGAAAAATCATAAAGCGAAATTCGCTAAATTTTTTACAAAATTCCACAATTGCCATAAAACAGCATCAAATCAAAAAACTTCTCAATACACAAGTGAATTATCCACTAATTTTCACGCCAATAACAACAATGGATACAATAAAACATATATCACTTTCCTTAGAAAGGAAACTGAAGCTTCCCACTCTGTAATTTTTTCCGTTGCTACACTAGTTTGTGTTTGTAAACCTCACTGATCATCAGCAAATACCACATTTTCTACTCAGATTCCACCCCAATTAAAAAAACAGAATCCGAATACAAAAGAAGCTAAAACTCCATAAATCAATCCTCTCCTATGTTTTAAAATCCACTCTTTGACTTGAATAAATATTTTTTTCATAAATATTTTTACGACATAAAGTACATGGCAATTATAGTTCAAAATCCCAAAATTTGCAAAAAAAATCAGACTTTATTTTAATATTTAATTTGCTTTATTGGTTTTTTATGATATAATATTTTGACCTTTTAATTTGCATTTATCAGGTAAAAAAATATATTCCTAATGAAATCATTTCAGAGGAAGGTGATTACAAAAAAGAGTTCTAAATGAAAATTTTTAAGAATTCTTTTCTATAATCAGTTTCCAGAAATGGGTTTCAGACTTTTATTTTTTATTTTTTGCTTATGCCAACATTTAAAAGAGAGGTTCATGAGAACCGCAAATCGTTTGAACGAGCTGGTAAAAAATTGACCTTCGAGCAAGGTAAACTAGCTATGCAAGCAGACTCTGGAATTACAGTGAAATTCGAAGATTGGGCTGTGCTATTCACTACTGTAATGAACAAAAATCCTGTACCTACTACAGATTTCTTACCTTTGATGGTAGATATGAGAGAATCCTTTTCTGCTGCTGGAAGAATTTGAGGTGCCGCTTATAGAAGAAGAGAATGACGTGCTTCTGATCAAGCGATTCTCAATGCTAGGCTCACGGACCGTGCAATTAGACCAATGTTTCCAAAAGGAATGATTAATGATGTAGTAATGACATCTACTCCTATGGCGATGGATCCTAGATATCCACTTGGAGTAATTTCAATCATTGGTGCATCTATTTCAATTATGGCCGCTGGACTTCCATTTGATGGACCAGTTTGAGCTGCACAAATCGCTTATTTAAATTGAAACTTTATCGTAAATCCTACTCGTGAAGAATTAGAAAAAGCTGAATTAAATTTATTGGTAGCTTGAAAAAGAGATTCAATCAACATGATCGAAGATGAATCTAAAGAAATTCCTCTGAATATTTTGAAAAAAGCTTTTGAAATTTGACAAGAAGAAATCAATAGATCTTGTGATTTCCAATTAGAATTCCTATCAATGTTAGATATTACTGAAAAAGAAGTAATGTTTAATAAACCATCTCATGAACTCGAAGAAGAAGTAAAGAATTTCATATGAGAAGATAGATTAGAAGGAATGATGTGAAATACAAAAGTTCCTTTCAATGAACAATTTGCTCAATACGAAAAAGAATGTGTAGAGCATTTCAAAGAACAGATCGAAGATGAAGAAGATGAGGAACATACAGAATCAAAAATTAAAATGGCATTCTTCAATGTGACTAAATATCATATTCGTGGAAGAACTCTTTCTCAGCACAAAAGAGTAGATGATAGACTTCAAAAAGATATTCGTCCATTATACTGTGAAGTTGGATTATTTGAACGTACTCATGGAACTGGACTTTTCTGGAGATGAGATACTCAAGTTCTTTCAACTGTAACTCTTGG
>OCTX012112416.1_pt1 | contig 12311 bp, 7 predicted proteins | sample 1539691 | NCBI WGS metagenome assembly OCTX01 (sample SAMN02144231, study PRJEB22623) | gut metagenome | biome: sheep rumen | host: Ovis aries | place: New Zealand
CCTCGATCTGCGGCACGCCGCGCGGCGCCGGGGGAATGCCGTCGAGGTTGAAGTTGCCGAGACTCTTGTTGTCGCGCGCCATCTTGCGGTCGCCCTGGAAGATCGCGATCGTCACGGCTGGCTGGTTGTCGGCCGCCGTGGAGAACACCTGGCTCTTCTTCGTCGGGATCGTGGTGTTGCGCTCGATGAGAGGCGTCATCACGCCGCCGAGCGTCTCGATGCCGAGTGTGAGCGGCGTGACGTCGAGAAGAAGCACGTCCTTCACCTCGCCCTTGAGAATGCCGCCCTGAATCGCCGCGCCCATCGCAACGACCTCGTCGGGGTTGACGCCCTTGTGAGGCTCCTTGCCGAAGAGGCTCTTCGCCTTCTCCTGGATGAGCGGCATGCGCGTCTGGCCGCCGACGAGAACGACCTCGTCGACCGTCGAAAGCTCGGCGTCGCTCATGCACTTGCGGCACGGCTCGCTCGTCCTGTTCACGAGATCCATGGTGAGCGCCTCGAGCTTCGCCTTGTTGAGCGTCGTTGTGAGGTGCTTCGGGCCCGTCGCGTCCGCCGTGATGAACGGCAGGTTGATGTCGTAGGTCGTCGCCGTCGAGAGGGCGCACTTCGCCTTCTCGGCCTCTTCCTTCAGGCGCTGAAGCGCCATCATGTCGTTCGAAAGGTCGATTCCCTGCTGGGCCTTGAAGTCCTCGATCATCCATTTCATGATCGCCTGGTCGAGATCGTCGCCGCCGAGATGGGTGTCGCCGTTGGTGGCCTTCACCTCAAAGACGCCGTCGCCGATGTCGAGCACGGAAATATCGAATGTGCCGCCACCGAAGTCGTAAACCGCGATCTTCTCGTTCTTCTTCTTGTCAAGACCGTAGGCGAGCGAGGCCGCCGTAGGCTCGTTGACGATACGTTTCACATCGAGACCCGCGATCTTGCCCGCGTCCTTCGTCGCCTGGCGCTGCTGGTCGTTGAAGTACGCCGGAACCGTGATCACGGCCTCGGTGATCTTCTCGCCAAGGTACGCCTCGGCGTCCTCCTTGAGCTTGCGCAGAACCATCGCGCTGATCTCCTGCGCGGTGTAGACCTTGTCGTTCACCTTGACGGCCGCGTCGCCGTTGGCCGCGCGGACGACTTCATACGGAACCATCTTGATCTCGTCGGTCATCTCTTCATAACGACGGCCGATGAAGCGCTTGATGGAGTAGATCGTAGACTTCGGGTTCGTCACAGCCTGACGCTTTGCCGCCTGGCCGACGAGCGTCTCGCCGTTCTTCGTGAAAGCGACAATAGAAGGCGTAGTGCGCGCACCTTCCTTATTAGGGATTACAACCGCCTCGCCGCCTTCCATCACTGCCATGCAGCTGTTGGTCGTTCCCAAGTCAATTCCTAGTACTTTTGCCATAGTCTTTCTTCTTCTTTCCGTCGCCTTACTGGGGCGACAGCCTAACACCAGCAGAGAGCGTGCCAAAGGCCGAAAACACCTTGTAAGCGGCTTTCTGCGGGACAAGCGGGACACAATGTCGCGACATTATGTCGCGCTTATCAACCCTCCGCCCAAGACCGTGTCACCATGATAAAAGACGGCGCTTTGCCCCGGCGCGACGCCGACAAGCCCTTCCGCACACCTCACGACAGACCCTTCAAGCTCCACCGGCCCCTTCGGTTCGCCCGCACTGCGCACTTTGACTAAAAAAGCGCCGCTTTTCTGCGCGTCTCGCACGCACTGCGCATCAGCCAGCCATGCTTCGTCCGCAAGGCGAAACTCTTTCACGACCGCCTCTTCCTTGAAAGCGACGACGACTTCATTCCTCTCTGCATCAAGGCGCACTACGTAATAGGGAATCCCCCCTCCTATGCCAAGACCTTTGCGCTTGCCGGGCGTAAAATGCCAAAAACCGTTGTGTCGACCGAGAATCCTGCCGGATGTATCGATGATATTGCCGGCACAATCCTCGGTGCCGACGATTTCCATCAGGTCTCCGCCGCAAAAATCCTGGCTGTCGCCTTTCTCCGCAACAGGGAAGCCCGCCTCGCGCGCCATCTGCCGCACAGCCTCCTTCGACATCGTACCCAACGGGAAAATAGTGCGCGCAAGCGTCTCACGGGCCACACGATAAAGGAAGTAGCTCTGATCCTTCTTGGGGTCGGCCCCGCGCTTCAGCAAAACGCGCCCCGACTCGTCCGTGGAGATTCGCGCATAGTGTCCGGTGGCGAACCTGTCGCACCCGTCGGCGAACGCCGCCTTCGGAAGGACGTTGAACTTCACAGTCTCGTTGCACCTTACGCACGGGTTCGGCGTCCGCCCGGCAAGATAGGTGTTGCGCAGATACGCGCAGACTTTCTCGCGCCATTCTGCGGCGCAGTCGATTGACACGAGAGGGATTCCAAGCCAGTCCGCGACGCTCTTCGCCTCGGCGAGAGATTTTTCCTCCCCCGCGCGGCCGAGGCACATCGTGTAGCCGACGACTTCACACCCCTCGGCCTTAAGCAGCATGGCCGACACTGCCGAATCCACACCGCCCGATATGCCAACGCCGACCTTCACGAAACGCACTCCCCGACTAGAGCGCGCTGCCCGGGAAGAACGTTCCGACAAGCCGGCCTTCTGCAAGCTGGCCGAGCACCGCGCGGCGCCCGTTTGCGATAAAAGTGTCGATTCCCGCCGAGACTGCGGCTCTCACGGCCTTGAGCTTGGAATCCATTCCTCCCTTGGAGAGCCGCCCCTTCTCGCCGGCATGAACAAGCTTTGCAATGTTCCTGAAACTGTTCACCTCGGGGATGCGGCGGCCCTCGGCGTCAAGGAGTCCGTCAACAGTCGTGAGAAGGACAAGAGTGTCGGCCTTCACAAGTTTTGCCAGAAGAAAGCTAAGCCAGTCGTTGTCGCCGAAAGTCTGCCCTTTCAACTCTTCATCGGCCACGACATCGTTCTCGTTTATCACAGGCACGATTCCGGCGCGCACGAGGTGGTCGAGAGATTTCTTCACGTTCTGGCTTCTGCGGCGGTCTTCGAAGTCGGCATGTGTCAAGAGAACCTGCCCGATTTTGACGCCGCGCGCAGCGAACAGGCGCTCGTATTCGCAGATGAAGCGGGCCTGGCCCACGGCCGCGCACATCTGAATGTCGTTGGTATCAGCGGGGCGCGACTTGAGTCCGAGCGCCTCGACGCCCGCCGCCACCGCGCCCGACGACACAAAAAGCACTTCACCGCCGGCCGCGCGCAGAGCGCATATCCCGTCGACGATGCGCCTTAAAGCGGCGCGGTCGGGACGCCCCGCCTTGTTGGCAATGGCGTGGGTCCCGACCTTTACTACGATTTTGCCCATCAAACCCTTACGCGCCCAGCTGGAGACGCGCGAAGCGCTTGATCGTCAGCTTGTCGCCGACGTTCTTCGCAATTCCGTCGAGATACTTCTCGACCGTGAGGTCGCCGTCGGCTACGTAGTCCTGCTTGGTGAGGCAGATCTGCGTGCAGAACTTGGCGGCCATGCCCTTCTTGATGCCGACGAGCGCCTGCTCGGGGGGAAGCCTGCCCTTCTGCTCCTTGAGCGCGTTGAGCTTGATCTCGAGCTCGGCGTCGATCTCGGCCTGGGGGACATCCTCGGGATTGACGTATTTCGGCGCGTTCGCGGCGACCTGCAGGCAGATCATGTGCGCAGCCTCGACCAGCGCGGGATTCGCAGCCGTCTCGGGCTTCTCGCAGGCGATCTCTACAAGAACGCCGATCTTGCCGCCCATGTGGATGTAACCCGAAAGAACTCCCGCGCCCTCGAGCACATAGCGCTCGCTGCGGCGGATCTTCACATTCTCGCCGGTCTTGGTGAGAAGCATCTTGTAATCGTCGTTAAGCGTCGCCTCGATATCCTTGCCTTCGAGCGCAACCTTGGCCGCGTCGTCGACGAACTTGATGAAAGCGTCGGTCTTGGCGACGAAGTCGGTCTCGCAGTTGACCTCGGCAAGCGCCATGGACTTCCTGTCGGCGGCCTCGGCGAGAGCGATGATGCCCTGCTTCGACTCCTTGTCGACGCGCTTGGCGGCGACGGCCAGACCCTTCTCGCGAAGGTACTTGACGGCCTCTTCCATGTTGCCGCCGGTGGCGTTCAGAGCCTCCTTGCAGGCGCCCATGCCGGCGGCTGTCGCCTCGCGGAGCTCTTTGATCATCTGAATTGTGATAGCCATTTCCAAAAACCTTTCTTTTAAGCATTACTCTGCGGGAGCAGCCTCGGGCGCAGGCGCGGCGGCCTCCGCCTTCACTGCAGCCTCGGCCTCGACGACCGCGGCCTGACGCTTCTCGGCGAGGTCGGCCTTGGCCTTGCGCTCGGCCTCTTCTTTGGCCTTGCGGGCGGCCGCCTTCACATTCGCGGCGATCGCAGGCTTCTTGGCGGAGGAGCGCTTCGGCGCGCCTTCCTTGGAGGCGGCGGCCTTGGCCTTGCGCTCGGCGCGGGCGGCCTTCTCGGTCGCGTCGCGGGCGGCGCGCTCGGCCTCGCGCTTGCGGTTCTCTTCGGCGGCTTTCGCGCTGTACTCGGCGTTGGCCTCCTTGACAACTTTCGTGAGAGCGCCGATCACAAGCTCGACGCCGCGCACACTGTCGTCGTTGCCGGGAATGACGTAGTCGATCGGCTCGGGATCGGCGTTGGTGTCGACGATCGCGACGACTGGGATGCGAAGGCGCACGGCCTCCTTGACGGCGTTGGCCTCGCGGACGACGTCCACGACGACCACCGCGCCGGGAAGCTCGGCCATGTCGGCGACGCCGGTAAGATTCTTCTCAAGCTTGTTGAGCTCGCGGCGAAGCATCGACGCCTCCTGCTTGTGCTCCGAAAGCTCGCCGCCGTTGGCCTTGGCGGTCGCCTGCAGCTGGCGCATGCGCTTGACGGAACTGCGGAGCGTCTTCGCGTTCGTGAGCGTGCCGCCGAGCCAGCGCTCGGTCATGTAGAACTGCTCGACAGACTCCGCCGCGTTCTTCACGAGCTCGGCGACCTGCTTCTTGGTCGCGACGTACAGGAGCTTCTTGCCGTCGAGAATCGTCTTCTTGAGGAAGGCCGCGGCCTCGTCGAGAAGCTCGACGGACTGCGTAAGATCGATGATGTGGATACCGTTGCGCTTGTCGAAGATATATCCTTTCATCTTCGGGTTCCAGCGCTTCGTCTGATGGCCGAAATGCAGACCGGCATCAAACATATCCTTGAGCGTGACGCCCGTCAGGGCGGATGTAGGCATTTCCATTTTTTGTTCCTTTCAACCTTTTGTTGTTTAAAGATTAATCCGCTTTGTCCGGGGTTGGAGAACCCGAATCATTCGCTTCATCTCCTCCCACCCGGGAAAAGAATGGTGTATAGTATACCAAAACTGCCCGCCTCGCGCAAGTGGGGTGCCGCTTCACTTCCCTAAGGATGGGGGAGCGTGTGTGTGCGAGGTCCCCGGCCCTTTTCTGACCCTGTCGACTCCCGCGTGAGCATGTCGCGGCACCTCAAAGCGGCTGTTTGCAGCTGAAATCGTGCCGCCCCTGTGTGACATTCACCACCTTTCCAGACGGCATGACCACGCGCGCAGAAGTTCCGTCGGGGACAAAGACAGAAAGGTTAAACCTACCGTTCTGCTTTGTCCACTTCACCTTGATATTCCCATATGGAGTAGGGATTTGGGCCTCAACATAAGAGAGAGCCCACGGCGGATGAGGCCGCACTTCAAACCTTTCAAATCCCGGCGTCAAGGGTTTAACACCAGCTAGATAAGCATATGCCCAAGCCGCGAAATCTCCAAGCATGGCGTGATTTCGGGACGATGTCCCTTTGAATGTTTCCCAAAGTGTTGTCGCGCCCTCCTTTATCATGTATGCAAAACCGGGGTAGGTGTCGTTCATGATCATCTTCCATGCAAGATCGGTCTCGCCAGCCTCGGAAAGCGCCCGAAACACAACTGTCGAACCCAGCAGTCCAAAGTCCATCTTGTCGTCTTCTGCATGGACAGCCTCCACGAGCCGCCTTCTTACCGCCGCGACTTCACCCTCCTGAACCAGACCGAATTCCAGCGCCATTGCCTGCCCGCATGCATATCCGTTTTCATAAAGTCCGTCGCCTTTGTAGAACGCAGCGTTGAAATCGCCCTTCAGTTTCTCGGCAATCGCAGCATAACGGCCCGCGTCCTCTTTCCTGCCGAGAATCGCCGCCATGCCGGCCAGTTCCTTGAACGTCCTGTAGGCATAGCATGTCGAGGTATAGCGAGGCGTGGTTCTGGATGTCATAAGATCGCCAGGCTTGTTGAGTTTCACCGCCACCCAGTCGCCGAGGCCGTGGGTGCAGAGCGGATGAAGAGATGTTGCGAGCCTGTCGGCGTAGCGACACATCGCCGGATAAATCTCGCGCACAGTCTCCAAATCGCCCTGAAAGCGGTAAAGCGCATATGGAACAGTTGTAAGCGCAATCCCCCACGCAGGGCCGCACCCGCACGGATTTTTATTAAAACCCCAGCCGGAGGACGGCGCAATGCTCGCGATCCGGCCGTCGTCCTGCTGCTGGTCGGCAATCGTCCGCAACCACGATGCATAGGCAGCGGCATTCTTCCTCCCGCCGTAAGCATACTGGGCGAACTCAATCGCGGCCGCCGCGTCGCCCAGCCAGCCGTTTTTCTCGCGGTGCGGACAGTCCGTCGGATATCCGTCTGTGAAGTTTCCCTCATACGCCAGTTCCATGGCGGCGACAAGCCTGTTGAACGTTTCATTGTCGCACGCGAACGACCCCGTCTTCGGAAACGCCGTGCGCACGAAGCGCGCGACAACATCTTTGACTTCCGGCGTGCGCCGGCAGCCCTTGACAATTATGTAGCGAAAGCCGTTATATGTAAAACGCGGTTCGTAGACTTCGCCGTCGTCTCCTGCGGAAACAAAGCGATCTGTCTGGAAACCCGCCGTCCCTGGGGGAATGAGTTTGCACAACTCCTTTGACGCCAATTTGCTGACGTGCACATTTATGTGCCTGTAGTTTTTCTCGCCAGGCCGCCTTTCGTCGTATCGAATCGAAACGACATCCCCTTCCTGAAGCCCGCAGAACCTTATCTTCGCCCAACCGACTACATTCGTGCCGAAATCATAAAGCGTCGACCCGTCGGGAAGAGTCTCGGCCGCGACCGCAGGATACTCTCTTACGACCTCCGCCGCAGGGTGAGTCTCCGGAACAAGTTTTCCCGGCGGCGCAGGCATTTCAGCCGCCATGCGACCCGGAACGGCTTCGGCGGGCCTCGACAGAACGACCTCCCCTTCACGGAAATCGTTGAAGGCGACCTGCGACGGCACTGCGCTCCACGACGAATCGGTGACAATGCGCCGCACGGAACCGTTCTTGAACTTCATTTCGAGCGTGGCAATCCCTCGCGGCGCACCGCGCCAAGGTGCCTTGTTGAAGTTCCAAGCAGCTTGAGACTGGACATTGTAAAGTCCGTTGCCGAGGAGGATGCGAATTCCGTTGCGCCCCTTGCGCAAGCACGCCGTCACATCGTAGGTTGAATAGTAAACGCGCTTCGTGTAATCTGTCGGCGTCGGATCAAGCACCTTCTTCCCGACCTTGCGTCCATTGATCTGCGCCTCGTAGTAGCCAACGCCCGTCACCGTCAACACGGCCGACACCGGCGCGGAAGGAATCTCGAACGATTTTGCCACGGCAGGGTCGTTCGCATCCGGCACGCCGATCCACTTCGCTTCGCCCCACACTCCATTGGACGCGGCAGTTGCGCCGAGTGCCAGCACAGCAAAAAACACTCCGCATAGAATTCTCATTCTTCGACTACCTCTCGAATTCGACAAGCATGAACGACGCCGGAGGCAGTACAGAAGGAAAGTCTATCTCTTCGTTCGTATGCGAGGCGTCCACAATGCGGCAGCTCTTGACATTGAGTCCGCCGAAATCATATGTAAACGGACGCGACCCAGGCGAGTCGTTCACGATAAGCGCCGCCTCACCGTTCTCACCTTTCGCCGCAACCGCCCAAAGTCCGCCGTGACCCTGTATGCCGCAGACGACTCTGCACTTTGCCTCTGTACCGAGACGGTAGAGCCGGCCGAAGTATTTGAGCGCGTAGAACGCTTTGCCCGGCTGCTTCGTCGCAGGATCGAACAGCGGGCAGTAAGTCCCCGGTCGACACCTCGCGTCGTAGATGTTCGCCATCTGCAAATCGGCTGTCTGCGCGGCGACGAGAAAGGCGGCGGTCGCGCAGGCCAGGGCCTCGTTCTGATAATAGCTGCGTGACGTGTCTCTCGAAAGCCACTCGCGCGAAAGCCATTCGTTCAAGTGAAGTTCCGCGTCTCCATAGCCCGCATTGCGCAATATGCGGCGGTGGTAGGCGACATGCGACCTCACGTGGTCAGGCTGGATGTAGGCATGGAACGAAAAGAAGTCCAGCGGACACTTGCGCTCCTTGATGAAGTCGCAGAACTCCACGAAACATTTGTGCCGGTAGACATCTTCCTCCGGCTGCTTGTCGCCATACATGACAAACGCGGAGAAGGCGGTGCATTTCCCGTAGCCGCCGATTTTGAGGTGTGGGAACTTCGCCTTGAGGTGCTTTGAAGCGACTTCATAGAACTCGCAGAACTGACGCCACGTACCGCGCCACATCGCGTTACGGCTGTCGGGGTAATCGTCCGGCTCGTTCCAAATCTCCCAGTAGGTGATCTTGTATCTGAAACCGTTGGCCCATCCTTCTGTATAATGGCGAATCACATGCTCGCATATCCTCGCCCACTTTGCGAAGTCCTTGGGAGGGAAGATGCGATAAGCCTTGATTGTTCGCGCAAATACTTCTATCGTTACGCCAAGTCGAAAATACGGCTCGACACCGTTATCGACAAGCGCTTTAAGGTATCGGTCGGTGAAGGTAAAGTCGTAATTCGCCGGATCGTTCTCGTCCGCATCGAAGTCGCGGAAGAGGTTGGGGATGTCGACAAAAACATTTCCACCAAACCGCCCGCCAACATCATGGAGACGAGCGTAAGGAATGTTCGCCTCCTTCAAGAAGCGAAACATCGAATAATCGTCAATCCCCAGAAGCGGCCCCTGCCCGACGGAATGGACGGGCTTGATCCTCCCCGTCGCAGTATCGAAGTCAATCTTGATGTCGGCAGCCGCCGCGCACAAGGCAAGCCCTGCGGCGGCAGCGACAACGGACAAATCACGAAAATTGCCCATGACTGTTTCTCACCAGAAGGTAAGGATCATTCCGGAAACGAACTTCGGGTCTGTAAAACCCTTGTCCAGAATCGTCCAGAACCGGTAGTAGTCAATCTGCCAATAGCAGCTCCCGTAAGACTCCGTCTTCAACTCTACGGTATTCCAACCTGCATTGAGTTCTCCAATTTCGAAGTGAACTTCAGTATCGGTGAAACTCGTTCCCGCATCACGCGTCCCCTTGGCTGTGCCGTTGACGTAGATTGTGTAATACTCATTCCCTTGGATTGTTTCTGTGCCGCTGCGGTTTAGACATTTCGAACGCAATTTGAGCACGGCAGGGCAGACATCCTTCAATCCGGGATCCATCCAGACACGAAACGTCATATTGTTCTTTTTGTCGTAGGATTGCAATGTATTCCACCAATGAAGCGGATTCGGATCGGCCGCAGAAGGTGTTTTCCCGATATTGGCAGGGCCCATTTCCGTATTGTAGCTGTTCTGCCATCCCACGCACAACGCGCCGCCCAACTCCATCATATCGACATTGAAATCACCCGACCTACCGTCAATTCGTCTGATTGTCAACGCATTGCGCCCAGACACGAGGAGATTTGCGGCGACAGGCCAGTATGCTTTTGCACCCTTGCCCATCGTCCGATTCCCTATATGAGTCCCATTCAAGGAAAGGCTTAGCGTGGCAGCCTCCGACACCGGCATAGAACCAAGCGAAAACACGTACGGCGTCCGAGGCCCGCGACTATCGCATTCCGAAGCAAGAACGGGAAAATTGACCGTCCATTCATCGCCGGGGCGCATCGTGTTCGCAATATCGCGCCAGGAGCCAAGACCCTCTATCGTCTGTGAAGATCCAGTGCGCACTCCGCCGAATTCGCTCGAAGCTCCATTGTCCAAACCTGTACGGAAAATCGCAGGGCGCGGCATGCCGAACGCCTCGAGAACCTCTTGGTCCGTCAATGTTCGCTTCCAAACGGCAAGTTGCTGGACACTACCTTCAAGATTGCCGTATGATGCGGCGGCGTTTGGGCTTGAATACCAGGATTCGGCAAAGAATCCGTACGGCGAGTCGCCATCCACCTTTGTGCAATTTTCAGTCCACAAATCAGTTTCGCCAAATTGGAGAACGGGGTTGGATGAAACGTCGTCTGAACAGGACGCCAGACCAATCCGCAGCTTACCATTGCCGACCGACACTCCAATATCAAACCACCTGTTCGTCGGAACATAAAGGGAGGGGAAACTTATCTGACTATTGCTCGAACTAGAATCGGGAGTTCGATACACTGTGACGCGTTTGCAATGGGCTTTTGTGCCTGAGTAGTTTTCGAACCCAAGCAATATCCCCTTTTTAGAACCTCCGGCATAACCGATTGCACACAACCAGTCAGTCGTTTCCAGTCGGTCAAGGCGCAGTCTAGCCACAAGCGTATACTTGTTGGTGATGTCGTTATCGACGAACAGTTTTCGCGCGTTGATCGCCAAAGGGTGACGGTACGTTGTCCCTTCAACATCTTTCGATACATCTGTGATGTGGAGGACCTGCACATCTTGCGTAACGCTTGTACCGAGTGCGGGGAACACAACGCTCTCTGTGCGAAACTCGCCGTTCTCAGGATAACTGCGGACAGTTAGTTTGTGATTGGAATGGCTCACGTCGTCGGCGTGTAAATCGTCAAAAAACTCGCCTGTATCCAACAGGCCGTTAGCCGTCACACAGTCCTTGCCGCCGCGAAACCAAAATACGGCATCATTGAACACATTTGCCGCCGTATCTGCGCGGCAAACGCCGCATACTGTCATGAACGCCGCCATCGCGGCAGTATATTTAGTATTCATTGTGTTTTCTCCTTGGTTTGGTTTGACATAAAACCTTTCAATGCGCCCTGGGCCTTCTGCTTTGGTTCGCCCCAGTCGTCGTCGTGCACGGCGATAGCGAGAGGGAAGGATGTTTCGGACGGGAGTTCAAATGTGTATCGTGTCTCGCCGCGCGATTCGTCCCGCCGGACCTTGACCAGGCAACCAGATGCCAAAACCGAGCCGTCAGCCGCACATCCAGCCTTGAACACCCGTCCCTTCGCATCCGCGATTTCTGCAAAATCTCCGCCCGGGCCAAGCGCAGCTACTGGGGCTACATGACGCGAATCTCTGACTGCAATCGCCAACTGGAAGCCGCTTTCGGTCTGCCGCGCAGCCGCTCGCGCCGAGAGGTCGCCATCGCCCTGCCAGTATCTGGAGCCGTCCGGTTCTTTGATGAAGTAGTTGTCTATGCTCGCTTCGCCAAGAACCAGAACGCCGAGAGATTCCGGCGGCTCAATATATTCGAACTGCGCCTTTGCCGGAACGTCGCCGCCGTTCCACTCGACATAGACCGGCAAAGGGGAAAGTCTGATATCAATCCTGCTGTCGCCGGCAAGTTCCTTTGCATTGCCGAAAATATCGCAGCGCACAGCGAAGCCGAAAGAACCTTCAAGCGAAAGGCTGCCCGGCGAATCGGACCAGCACACGGCGACGCGCTTCTTCGAGCTGTCGCCTGCGCGGAAGAGAAACACTTTCACAGCATCGTTCCCGACATCGATACGGCGGTCGAACACGAACCCGCGCAGACGCTCCACAAGCGTACGGTAGGCGAGAACTACGGGACGCGGCTCCTTGTAGGTTTCAAGATTGCCGTAGCCTTCTTCACGCCCCTTGAAGTAAAGACGAAACCAAATCAAGAACGGCAAATTGTTTTCAAGAGCAAATACGAACTTCTGCACGCATGTGGAGGCCTGCAAAAGCTCCGGGTCGCGTCCGAGCACGGATATGCCCGTTTCCGTGTCGCAGAATCTGAGCCCCGGCTTGCCGACTGCCGCCGCATGCGCCTTCATGTGGCGAAACTGCCTTTCCTCTGCGGCATAGCCGATTCCGTGCGCATGGTAGGCGACATAGTCGATCTTGGCAGGGTCGACAAGCTCGAAGAACTTTTCCGTGCGGTCGAACTTCCCGATCGGGCGGCAAAGGCCGCCATTCATAACCTTAGCCTCCGGATCCGCGCTCTTGATTGCCGAATACATTCTGCCGTAGCCCTCCATGTAGCGAACCATGCCGGGGCGAAAGAAATACGGCAGATCAGGCTCATTGCCTAGTTCCCAGAACGGCGGGGGG
>OCTX014537064.1_pt1 | contig 12310 bp, 11 predicted proteins | sample 1539691 | NCBI WGS metagenome assembly OCTX01 (sample SAMN02144231, study PRJEB22623) | gut metagenome | biome: sheep rumen | host: Ovis aries | place: New Zealand
GTCATTGATAATCTGGTCGCGTCCCTCATCGTGTCGGCGCACTTCTTCTACCGATAGTTTATGCTCCTTGATATAACGGCTGCGTTTCTCGGCATTGGCAGCCTCTTCAGGTTTCGCATTGTCGTAATGTTTACCTCCCACGATACACTGACAGTCGCCCACAAGCCACACCTCACGATGATACCTGCTATAAACCGCCGCGCTGCATGTGAGCCGACGTTCTGGGTGTTGTTGTATTATGTCAGGGTCTTGCTGATAATAGTTGTAAGCCTCGTCGATGGCATCAGTGACAATGCGGCAGAACTGAAGCATCGTTGTTTGTGCGGGAAGCGACGAGATGACATCACTCACCAACTGCATTGCGAAACGCCCGTTCTGCATGCCGGAGTTAACGCGTTGGGGTGTCTTGCTGGTGCTGCCGTCAATCACCGCCACGTGATTAACAGTAGTGACGACACCGTCCTCGCAGGTATCGTCACTATGTTTTCCCATTATATAACGTTCAATGATTCTCATTTATTCGTCCTCGGCAAACAGTGGGTCGTCTGGCGAGAGCATTACAGGTTTCTGCTGTGCCTCGCGAAGGAGTTGCTCTGGAACATACTGCTTATCGACAACAAGGCGGAACATATACTCATTAAACCACTCGTTCGACATTATCAGGCAACCTTTCTGTCCGTAGTCAGCACCCCAAGAGTTCTCCACTTTCCACTTCAGCGGCTTGCCATTGGCATCGAGGTCAACGGCTGTTAGCGTCATGGCGTGTGTCGAACCACTGTCGAAGGTCGAAATGCGCTGCGCCTTGTTCATGGTGAACTTGGTGCCGAGCAACGACTCATAGTCGAAATTGTCGAGTGCAAGGAAACCATTCTTGCGGTCGAGTTGCTTGCCCACGTCATAACTGCTGTAGAGTTTACGTCCGTCTTTCAGCGATGCTATTGCCAACTGCGCTATCTCGTCCATCGGCAGGTTAAGATAAACCCAGTTGTGTCCGTCGTAGGTATGGCGGTCATATTCCACTTCGTATGTCTTGTGATAATCATGACGCGGGTCGTTCATCACCATGATGAAAGTGCCGTTGAGCGAACCGCCCACCACCTCGCGGTAGAACTCCTGCGGAGTGTATGTGCGCGGAGTGCCCACCGTTTGTCCGCTCTTGTTCTTAAAGGCATAGGAGAACTGCTGTGGAGGATTGCCGAGAGTGAGCGCCAGCATGTGATAAACCACAGCGAGCATCTTGGTTTTCTCCTCTTTAATCTGCTTCTTGCTCTTGCCCTGCGCCACCATGTCGCGCAACTGCAATCCCTGCTCGCGCAACTTACTCATCAGCAGCGAGCGCATCTTAGATGTGTTGTCGGCACTATATGTCTCGGGCATCACGCTCTTAGGCACAAGTCCGTACTTCTCCGTAAGGTCGGCAACACCGCAGAACGTGCCACCATCGCCGATAGGACTCTTGAAGAAGAACTGCACCTTTGGGTCGTCGATAGGCAACTTTCCTGTGTCTATAACACCCTGAAGGAAGAGGTTCGACTTCTCCAACTGGTCGTAGAAGAACAGATAGTCGTGAGAGAACTCCACGCGCAGCGAGTCGGTTTTCTTGGCGAAGTTGGAACGCAGCACATTGAATCCGCTGAACATCCAGCAACGGCCCGAACTCTTCTGGTCGCTAATGCTCTGTGACGGTGTTTCCACGCTGAAGTGGGTGTCCTTCTCTGCAGCAGTCATATAGTTGCGTGCCAGGTTGTCGATGCTGTTTCCTGCCATAGCGTTGAATATCGCCTTGTCAGCGGGAGACGTACCCTGACTCTTAACTATCTGCTTCAGCATATCAGGAGATATGCCACCATCGTTGGCTTGCGCCGATGCAAACAAAGGGAGGGCAAAGAACAATGCCGCTATGAGAATCTTGTTCATAGGCGATTATTCTATTACCACTGTTGTCCAGCCGTGAATGTCTTCGTCAACACCATACTGGATATTGCGCAGGTGCGTGTAAAGTTTCTCCGACACCGGACCGGGCTTACCGTCCTTAGAGATGACATAACTCTTGCCAGTCTCCACATCATCAATGCGCGAGATCGGACTGATTACGGCAGCCGTACCGCAAGCGCCAGCCTCCTCGAAGGTCTCGAGTTCTTCCTCTGGAATCTGACGACGCTCCACCTTCATGCCCATGTCCTCTGCCAGTTGCATAAGACTCTTGTTGGTAATTGAAGGCAGGATGCTCGTTGACTTAGGTGTAACGTATGTGTTGTTCTTGATGCCGAAGAAATTGGCTGCGCCGCACTCGTCAATGTACTTCTTCTCCTTGGCATCGAGATAGAACTCGCAGGCATAGCCCAGGTCGTGAGCCTTCTTGTTGGCAAGCAACGAAGCGGCATAGTTTCCGCCCACTTTATAAATACCGGTACCGAGAGGTGCCGAACGGTCGTGGTCGCGGATGATTACATAAGGATTGGTAGCGAAGCCACCCTTGAAGTATGGTCCAACGGGAGTAACGAAGATAAGGAACAAATACTCTGATGCTGGATGTACGCCCACCTGAGCACTGGTACCGATGAGCAGCGGACGGATGTAGAGCGTTGCGCCGCTTTCGTATGTAGGAATCCACTCCTGATTCAGGCGAACCACTTTCTTCACCATCTCGCAGAACAACTCTGTGGGAACTTCGGGCATCAGTATGCCACGGCATGTTGACTGCAAACGAGCCGCATTCTCATCCATACGGAACACGCGCACCTTGCCGTCGGGACAGCGATAAGCCTTCAAACCCTCGAAAGCCTCCTGTCCGTAGTGCAGACTTGTAGCCGCCATGTGAAGTTTCAGATATTCGTCGGAGCACACTTCTATCTCGCCCCATTTCCCGTCACGATAATAGCAACGGACATTGTAATCGGTGGGCATGTAACCAAATGACAAGTTAGCCCAATCTAAGTTTTTCATTATAATTGATTTTTAAGAATACATTATTGGTGCAAAAGTAAGAAAATTATTGCATTACTGCAACTAATTTATTGTTTTTTTACGGCAAGCAATACAATATGTTCCCGCCATTATTCTTTTGGCCTTTCGTCTCTCGAACGGAAAAGACTGGCGAGAATGGTGCCGCTGATGCTGTGCCACGCACACGAAATGGCGCAAGGCAGAACCGACAAAGGCTGTGCGGCAAAGAAAGTGCCTGCCAAGACGGTGGCAAGACCCGCGTTCTGCATTCCCACCTCAATGGATATGGTGCGTTTCTTGGCGGTGTTGAAACCGGCAAGTCTGCCAGACAACCAACCCAGAAGATAGCCCAGAGAATTGTGGCAGAACACAACGGCGAAAGTCCAGATGAACAACATGAAGCCGCGCTCCACCAACGGGTCGTGAACGGTGGAGATTACTCCGCCAACGATACATGCCAGCAAAATGACGCTCGCGCCGGGCATCAATGCCTGCAATGTCTTGAAACTGTTGCGCTTGCTATAATAGTAATTCAGAACGCATCCAATACTGATAGGCAAGATGGTCACTATCAGAATGTTAAGAAACATGCCCACAGTGTCTATCTCGATGATTGCGCCAGCCGTGAGTTGCATCAGCAATGGAGTCATCACCGGCGCAAGCACCGTTGAGGCACACGTCATGCCCACCGAGAAAGCCACGTCGCCATGACAAAGATATGACATGATATTGCTCGACACGCCACCAGGACAACAGCCCACAAGGAGGATGCCCAAAGCCAAGGCAGGCTCCAGGTGCCACACATGCACCAGCAGCCATGCCACGCCAGGCATGATGACAAACTGAGCCACGGCTCCAACGAAGATGTCAAGGGGACGATGCAGTACAATCTTAAAGTCCTGAGTGGTCAGAGTCAGTCCCATAGTGAGCATGATGAGACCGAGTATCACCGTCTGCGTGTTGCCGTGCACCCACTTGAAAAGTCCCGGAACAAAGAATGTTATCACCGCCACCGCGATAATGAACAACGCAGCATGACTGGCAAGGCTGCTGCTGAGCCGCTTTAATGTTTCCATTTCGTTAAATACCAATATCCTTTATTTGACATGCACCACTTAGTCCACGTCATTCTCAAGTTCACGAATAAGTTTAGCAGGAACACCGCCTACAAGCGAGTTGTCGGGAACATCCTTATTGACCACCGCACCAGCAGCCACAACGACGTTGTTGCCGATGGTGACACCGGGCAGTATTGTGACATTGCCGCCTATCCACACATCATTGCCGATGCGTACCGGCGCCGCCTTCGCCATGTAGCCCCGTCTTGCCTTGGGCGAGAGAGGATGACCCACGGTGGTTATGAGCGTATTTGGACCTATCATGACATGGTTGCCTATATAAACCTCACGTATGTCAAGGATGGTAAGATTGAAGTTACCCGTGAAATCGTCGCCAATGAAGATGTTCTTGCCACAGTCGCATCCGAACGTCTTGGATATCCACACCCTCTCGCCAACAGTGCCAAGCATCTTTTTCAGATGGGCATACTGCGCCGCATAGTCTCTTCCGTCAATGGCGTTAAACTGCTCGCACCACTCTATCGCCTGTGTCTTGCGGGCAATCAGTTCAGCGTCGGCATAGGTATATTCCAAACCTGCCTTCATCCTCTCCATAGGACTCATGGCATCCGTTTTTCTCTCCTTTTCGTTCATAATCCGTTGTATTATAAAACGGTGCAAAGTTACGAAAAAACGAGTGCAGAACAAAAGAAACTTGTTTGTTTTTTATGCCGAGTGCCGAGTAAGTTCGATGTAAAGCATCAAAGTTACAAAAATAAAAAAGAAAAGCAGTATCTTTGCCGTCGGAAAGTACAAGAAAAAGAATTATGGAAGACCGCTTGACATACACCACCGAAAGATATACGGCTGAGATTGACGCCAAAACATACATCGAGAAATTCCGCAACACAGACTATTTCGTGACACTCTGCCAGCAATGTCACAACTATGGCCGCCGTTACGGCTGCCCACCCTTCGACAGCGACACTCTTGCGACAATCGACAAGTATGAAAGAGTAAGGATTTTAGGAATTAAAATCACGCCAAAAGACAGGAGTCTGCCTATCGATGCCGTTAACGACCTGATGAAACCCGTGATTGACGAGATGAACAAAGAACTGCTTGAAACCGAGAAATCGGTGTCGGGCATGTGTTTCGGCTTTGTGGGCACATGCCCTTATTGCGGCGGTGCACCGTGCGCCAGAATAGAAGGAAAGCCGTGCAAGCATCCCGACAAAGTGAGACCGTCGTTAGAGGCTTATGGTTTCGACATCAGCAAGACCGCGAAGGACTTGCTGGGATTAGAAATTAAATGGAGCGAGCATGGAAAGATTCCCGAATACCTCACCCTTGTATGCGGAATATTTTATTAAGCCGAACACCACGACTACAGCATTTTCTTTATCTCCTCGTCGGTCTTTGTCAGACGGTCACGACATAGTTTTATCAGTTGCTGCGCACGCTTCAGTTGGGTGGTCATCTCGTCAATGCCCACCTCGTTGTTCTCCATCCTTAACACTATCTGCTCAAGTTCTTTCAGCGCTTCTTCGTATTTCATATTTGATTTATTATTTGATAATTATATATTATTTGGTCCATTGCTAACGACTCCCCTCCCCTACAGGGGCGGGGAAGCATCGCGAACGGCATTATGTGGAACACTATTATTATAACTTTGTTAATTCTTAACTTTCAATACATTACGAACCTCCGATTCAAGTGTTCCTTTTTCAACCCTCGTCTCTATCACGTCACCTGGTTTCAGCAGAGATGCGTCACGGACAACGATGCCGTTGTGAGTGGTGATGCTGTATCCTCGCTTCAGCAACAGCGCTGGGTCAAGAGCCTGCGCACGCTGCTCCAGCATCTGCAACCGGTGTTTCTGTTCCGTCATCAGACGCATTGCCAGCGGCTGCATGTTACCCTCAATGAGGTCTATCTTATGTTTGTTATTGCTCACGCCTTGTTGCGCTGCGGCAATAATCTTCTGCATCATACGGTCCAGTCGGCGCTCCTCCCTCTCCTTCACAAGCGAGAAGAGAGGCGAAATCTTCTCCGACGCCCTCACAAGTCTCATCTGCTCTGCCTCCATACGCTGCCTGGCATTTGCCGCAAGCGAGTTCTGAGCATCTTCAAGGAAATCCCACACTTGTTTCAGGTTGTCTATCAGGAATGCGGCGGCAGCCGTCGGCGTCTTCACCCGTGTGTGGCTCACCATGTCGAGTATGCTCTCATCGCGCTCATGACCGATGCCGGTGATTACGGGAAGCGGGAACTGTGCCACGTTCTCCGCCAGTGCCAGCGTGTCGAAACCTGACAAGTCGCTCGTGGCACCACCGCCACGGATTATCACGACACAATCGAAGACCCCCTCCATACCTCCCCGAGGGGAGGCTTCCTGAGAGACTGGTTCGAACTCTCCCCCTCGGGGGAGTTGGAGGGTGGTCTTGTATATTTTCTCCAACGCGCTTATGATGCTCTGCTCCACCCCTTCGCCCTGCATCGTGGCGGGGAAGAGTCGGGTGACGAACCTGAATCCGTAGGCATTATTCTCCAGTTGGTTCACGAAGTCGCCATAGCCCGCAGCGTTGGCACTACTTATCACCGCTATGTGCTGGCAGAAGAGCGGCATCTCCAGTTCTTTCTGCATGTCGAACACTCCCTCGCGCTTCAGTTGGTCGATGATAGCCTGCCTCTTGCGTGCCATGTCGCCCAGGGTGTATGTGGGGTCGATGTCGCTTATTATCCATGAGAAGCCGTAAGCGGGATGGAAGTTGGCTCCTACGAGCATCAGCACCTTCATCCCCGCATGCAACCGTTGGCCTGTCACCTTCTCGAACAGCGGTCCCACGGTGCTCCATGTGTTTGCCCAACACTTTGCCGAGGCACGCGCCACAGGTGTGTTTGTGCCTTCAGCCTTCTCTATGAGATCGATGTAGCAATGCCCTCGCACCTCGCGGAGTTCAGAAATCTCTGCCTCCACCCAGTACTCTCGCGGCATGCCCACATCAATTACCTCGGCGAGCAGTTGGTTTAGTTCAAGGAGCGATAGGGTCTGTTTCATGTTTTCCTTGTTTCAGTGCCTTGGTGAAATCGGGCAGACCGTAGCCATATACATTGTCAGGGTGCTCATAGTTGTTGCCGCTCTGGCGCACCAGTTCTATTATCTCCTTTGCCGTCTTGTCTGGCAATGCCTGCCACAGGCACGCCACCATTCCGCTGATAACGGGCGTAGAGAACGATGTTCCCTGCTCGCTTGTCAGTGTGCCTCGGCTGCTTACCACCGCCGTCGGCGAACCCAGTGCCACCACATCGGGCTTCACGCGCCCGTCGGCAGTAGGACCGAGACTTGAGAACGATGCATTAACGCCCTGCGGTGTCACCGCCCCCACGCTGAGCATGTCCTCGGCATCGCTGGGGAAGTTTATCTTCTTCCATGTACCCATGCCGTCGTTGCCGGCGCTGTTCACGTGTATTATGCCCTTCGATGCCAGCATCGACGAGGTGCATGAGATGAGCGAGGTGTGCCCGTCCTGTTCGTAATAGTGGTAACTGGTGTCCTTGTCGTCGAAGTCATGGTATCCCAGCGAACTGCTTATGACATCCACGCCCACGCTGTCTGCAAACTCTGCCGCGGCAGTCCAGTAGTCTTCCTCCGCACTTGTCTCCGTAGCGTCATCCTCGCAGCGGAACAGCCAGAACGTGGCATCGGGCGCAGTTCCGATGAAGACACCCGGTTCGTTCACGGCAATCACCGAGAGCGTCATCGTGCCATGCGACTCGCCTCGGTAAATGTCGTCCTTGTCATCGGAGAGAAAGTCGTGGGTTCCCTCGATGTTTATCTTCGTCAAGGCAGGTATGCGGTCGGCGTTCATGAACCCGGCGTCAAACACCGCGATGGTCATTCCCTTGCCAGTGTATCCGCGGCTATGCAGTCCTATGCCACCCACCATTGCAATCTGCTCTCGCGCCACACCATAGTTGCTGTCATACACCGTGTCGATACGGTTCAGTATGGCGTGGAAATGGTCGCGGACATGCGAATCTTTCTTCTGCTCCTGACCTGTATATACCTTCTTGGTACGGGCAACGAAAGGGAGGCTCTGCAAGTCCTTGTATTGCTTCGCCTTGTCTATGCCCACCAGCACCGTGTTGTTCCACTTGCTCTTGACAATCACCTCGGCACCTGTTGCCGCAATCTGCGACAGGTAGGCAGGCGGAATGGGCAAGTCGGTAGAGTCTATTCCCAGATGCTGTCTCCGTCTCCTCTCTATCGCCTTCTCCGAAAGGAATTCCTCCGGGGCTTCAATCGAAAAGGGAGTACCATTCTTGTCCGCCAGCGTCAGTCGGTAAAGGAATTTATGTTCATTGCCTCGCGCCTGCGCCACAGCACAGCCAAGAAAAACCGAAAGCAGCAGTATCGCCGTGATTCTCTTATTCATTTGGTTATTTTAGTTATCAACTGCAAAGGTAAGAATAATCCGCAAATAGACAAAGAATAATCATGTTTTAATTGTCTTTCAGACAGCAAGCGCAAAGTAAAATAGACTATTTTACTGACCAATATAGGCTATTTTACTGAGTAATATAGGCTATTTTGGTCTTTTTTCTATATTAAGGAGTTATGGAGTTAAGGAGTTAAGACAACGCCCTACTATCCAATCGCTCGACCTTTGGTCGCTTTGCATGCAAAGAATTCCTAATGGAAGAGGAGAAAACAACAAATGTCTTAACTCCATAACTCCACAACTCCTTAACTCCTTAACTTCACAACTCCCATGAAGTTGAGTTCGCGAAACTTAAGTAAAAATAAATTTGCATTTATTTTGTATTGTCTTCGGTTTGCACTACCTTTGCACCATAATATGGATAACAAGAAAGCGACATTAGCCCTCGGGACTGAACCTGTGGGCAAACTCTTGGTGCAATATGCCACGCCGGCGATAGTGGCGATGATGGCCTCATCGCTCTATAACATGGTTGACAGCATATTCATCGGGCAAGGTGTGGGACCGATGGCTATATCGGGACTTGCCATCACGTTCCCCTTCATGAACCTGAGCGCGGCGTTCGGGGCTGCCATTGGTGTGGGCGCTTCAACTACACTTTCTGTGCGTCTGGGCCAGCGCGACTATAAGACGGCGCAGCAGATACTGGGCAACACGGTGGTGCTGAACACCATCATCGGCGTGGTGTTTGCAGCGGTGTGCCTGCTGTTCCTGCATCCTATTCTGAGATTTTTCGGCGCTACGGACAACACTCTGCCGTACGCGAGCGAGTATATGGTGGTGATTCTGCTGGGCAATGTCATCACCCATCAATATCTGGGGCTTAACTCTGTTCTCCGTGCTGCATCTAAGCCACGGATAGCGATGTACACCACGATATTCACCGTGGTGCTGAACACTGTGCTCGACCCACTGTTCATCTATGTGTTCGACATGGGCATCAGGGGTGCCGCGATAGCAACAATACTGGCGCAGACCGCTGCGCTGCTGTGGCAGTTGCGCATTTTTATGGACAAGAGCGAGATGTTGCATTTCCAGAAGGGGTGCTACAGGCTGCGTCAGGATATTGTGAAGAACATCCTGGCCATCGGCATGTCGCCGTTCTCGATGAACGCGTGCTCGTGCATCGTGGTGATTCTGATTAACACGGCTCTGGTGAGGCACGGCGGCGACATGGCTGTGGGTGCCTACGGCATTGCCAACCGCATCGGCTTCCTGTTCTTCATGGTGATAATGGGCATCAACCAGGGCATGCAACCCATTGCGGGATACAACTACGGCGCAATGAGACTGGACCGCGTGATACGCGTGCTGAAACTGGCCATCATCGCCGCCACTATGGTGATGACCGCCGGATGGCTTGTGGGCGAACTGCTGCCCTACCCTTGCGCCCGGCTCTTCACGAGCGACGAGGGGCTGCTGGCGATATCGAAAGATGCCATACGCATCAACATGGTATGCTTCCCACTGATAGGCTTCCAGGCCGTAACCACCAACTTCTTCCAGTCTATAGGAAAGGCAAAGGTGAGCATGTTCCTCTCGCTGTCGCGCCAGATGATATTCCTGCTACCGCTGCTCATCCTGCTGCCACCAGTGATGGGCGTTGACGGCGTGTGGTGGTCGCTGCCCGCATCAGACACCATCTCGTTCTTCGTGACACTGGCGATACTGATAAGATACATGAGGAAGTTTAAGGGAAGTGTGAAGGTGAGTTAAGTCAAAGCCTCTCCCCTGCCCCTTCCCCCCTTAGGGAGGGGTTGAGTCACATACTCTAATGGTGATTTAAAGCCTCCCCTATGGGGGGAGGGTTGGTGGGGGCTTTTACCTCACTATAACTACTTATAGATAAAATATGGAGAAAAAGATGATTATAAACATCGGACGGCAACTGGGTTCGGGCGGAAGAGAGATAGCGAAGATCCTGGCAGACGAGTTTGGATGCAAACTCTATGACAAGGAACTGCTGAACCTCGCAGCCAAGGAGAGCGGTTTCTCGGAGAAAGTGTTCGAGCAGAACGACGAGCAGAAGGGATTCCTGCGCTCGCTGTTCCACATGCATGCCCCGCACATGAGTGACAACAATTTCTACAAGAGCGACTTCTCGCAGGAGAGTCTGTTCCAGTTTCAGAGTGACGCCATACGGAAGGCTGCCGAGGAAGGGTCGTGCATCTTCGTGGGCCGATGCGCCGACTATGTGCTGCGCGACATGAAGGGCGTGGTGAACATCTTCATCACAGCCGACATGGACCAGCGCATACAGGCGGTGTGCAATCGGCACGGGTGCGACCGCGCCACGGCTCGCAAGATAATAACAAGCAAGGAAGACCAGCGCTCGTCATACTACAACTACTACACCGGGCAGAAATGGGGCAATGCGGAACACTATCACCTCTGCATCAACTCGTCTGTACTGGGCATTGAGGGCACTGCAGAGTTTATCAAGAAATTCATCAGATATGAAAAAGATAGGAATAATAAGTGACACCCACTCCTTTTGGGACGAGAAATACCTCTACTACTTCGAGCCATGCGACGAGATATGGCACGCGGGCGACATCGGCTCGGTGGAGGTGGCAGAGAAACTGGCTGCGTTCAGACCTCTGAAGGCGGTGCGCGGCAACTGCGACGGCGGCGACCTCAGACTGATGTTCCCCGAGGTGCTGCGCTGGAAATGCGAGGAGGTGGATGTGCTGATGAAGCATATCGGAGGCTATCCCGGGAAATATGACCCAAGCATCAGGGAGAAGATTATGGCTCGTCCGCCACAACTCTTCATCAGTGGACACTCGCACATATTGAAGGTGCAATATGACCACGACCTTAACCTGCTGCACATCAATCCAGGAGCGGCGGGAATACAGGGATGGCAAAGAGACCGCACTCTGGTGCGCATCACCATCGACGGCAACACATTCCGCGATGCCGAAGTGATAAAACTGGCAGATCGCGGACAAGACAATTTATTTTGATATTTCACGTTATATATAATATAGGAGTGAAGGAGTTTAGAAGTTTAGGAGTACAGGAGTGAGGGAGTACAGGAGTGAAGGAGTTGTAGGGGCTTGCCCCCGTGTTCGCCCGTATGAGGAGTAATACGAAAACATTACACACTAAGTGAAATTTAAAAAACTTACAAGATATGAAGACAATCGTTATCACCGGCGGTGCCGGATTTATTGGAAGTCATGTGGTAAGACTGTTCGTGAACAAGTATCCCGAATACCACATCATCAATCTCGACAAACTGACTTACGCCGGCAACCTCGCCAACCTCAAGGACATCGAGGACAAGCCGAACTACGAATTCGTGAAGATGGACATCTGCGACTTTGAGGCGTTCTACAAACTGATGCAGGAGAAGCATGTCGATGGCATCATACACCTGGCAGCAGAGAGTCATGTTGACCGCTCTATCAAAGACCCGTTCACCTTCGCCCAGACTAACGTCATGGGCACCCTGTCACTGCTCCAAGCAGCGAAACTCTATTGGGAATCGCTGCCGGAGAAATATGAGGGCAAGCGATTCTATCACATCTCTACCGACGAGGTGTATGGAGCGCTTGAACTGACTCACCCCGATGGCATCGAGCCACCATTCACCACAACGGCATCGTCGGCAGAACACCATCTGGCTTACGGCGACAAGTTCTTCCTGGAGAGCACAAAGTACAATCCCCACTCACCCTATTCGGCATCTAAGGCATCGAGCGACCATTTTGTCAGAGCATTCCACGACACCTACGGCATGCCTGTCGTTGTGACCAACTGCTCTAACAACTACGGTCCCTATCAGTTCCC
>OCTX012275075.1_pt1 | contig 12308 bp, 9 predicted proteins | sample 1539691 | NCBI WGS metagenome assembly OCTX01 (sample SAMN02144231, study PRJEB22623) | gut metagenome | biome: sheep rumen | host: Ovis aries | place: New Zealand
CTGGGCAAGTGGACTCCGGCGAAGGGCAAGGAACCCATTGTGGTCTGCGCCACCAAGGGCATTCTCGAAGGCACGAACCAGCTGATGAGCGAAGTGCTGCTCTCGAACGTGCCGTGGCTTACCGAAAACAAGATGGTCGCCTTCAGCGGGCCTTCGCATGCCGAAGAAGTGAGCCGCCATATCCTTACCGCGATTGTGGCCGCTTGCGTGAACGAGGAATCCGCGAAGCTCGTGCAGAAGGTGATGAGCTGTTCTTACCTGCGCGTTTACAGTTCTACCGACATTGTGGGCGTGGAACTCTGCGGTTCCGTGAAGAACGTGATTGCGATTGCCTCCGGTGTGCTCTATGGGCTCGAGGCGAGCGGCAAGTACAAGATTGGCGACAACACGCGTGCCGCCCTCCTTACGCGCGGTCAGGCCGAAATGTGCCGCCTGGGCAAGGCTCTCGGCGCAAAGTCCGAAACGTTCGCGGGCCTCGCCGGCATGGGCGACCTCATCGTGACCTGCCTTTCGCAGCACAGCCGTAACCGCTATGTGGGTGAACACATCGGGCGTGGCGAAACCATCGAGCAGGTGCTTGCCGGCATGAAGATGGTGGCCGAAGGCGTGCCCACCTGCAAGAGTACCAAGGCGCTCGCCGACAAGCTCGGTGTCGAGATGCCCATCGTGAACTCCGTGCACGCGCTCCTCTTCGAAGGCAAGAAGGTCGACGATGTCATCAAGGACATGTGGGGCCGCGAGCTCAAGGAAGAAGTCTGGGGCTAATTCAGATGAGAAGCCGCGAGGCTAGAAACGGATTGATACGCTGAAGTTGGCGGCAAACCCATTGCGGAATGCCGCCGATGTTTTTTGTGGTACATCGCCCAAGATGTTCCCGTCTTTTTGAGGTTCTTCTTCCTTTTTTGAGCCGTTGTTGCCGGCCTTGCCGCCTTGAGGGGCTTCGGTTTCGGCATCTTCGTAGATTTCGCCGGGGCGTATTTCGTTGTAGCTGATAAAGAATGGGATGATTTGCGTTGCCCCGCCGCTAAAAAGGACGTGCTCGCCGAACTTGAACTCAAATCCCGGCGAGAGGATGGTCCCCAGGCTCCGGATTTTGCGTACAAAGTGTTCGTCTATAGAACTGGTAGCAAAAAGGACGGTTGTCTCGGAAGTGCGCAGGATATCGACTTCCCCGTGGGCGTAGTAAAAGTCGAGATTGATGGAGGGCTTGAATGAGCGCCGACTGCCCAATGCCCATAGGTATTTTCCTCCGCCCAGGATCCCCGTGGCGTCTAGATCGGTGTTGACGCGGAAGGCTTTTTGCAAAAAGGTGAATGAGAGCGCCTTGAGTATGGATGGGGGAAGAGCCCGGTTCGGGGCGAGCGTCTCGTAAAAACGATCGGGATTGGCATCCATCTGAGCGTTCGCGTATATGAAATCCAGGTGGAACGCCATTTGTTCTTTAGCCCATTGGAGCTGCGCATAGTTTAATTGGAACTCAAGGGGCACGTATAAAAACCGCTTGTGGCTTTGCTCTTGGTGAAAAATTCCGAATAGGTAAATATCGGCGTCGGCAAAGGTGTAGTTGGCACTTAGGATTCCGCCGCCAAGGTTTGTCGCAAAGCGGCTGCGGAGAACCATTGCGGACACGGAATCGCGGATGTAGTATTCTTTTTCGGGGTTCTGTGGGTCCGAGGTCAAGTACAACCCTGAGAGTTCTAGGCGGCTGTTCCGGATTTTGGCGCCGGCGGATATCCCTCGGTAAAACAGGTGGGTTTGCCAATCTACCGCAATCTCGCTTACGATGTCGCTCTTGTTTTGTGAAATCCAGCGGAGGGTACCGATTTCGGGCTCCCCACGCCCCATGAGCGTGCCGGCGTAAAAAGAGGAGTCGTCGCTGTGCAGGGTAAGCTTTGAATGGACAAAGGGGAGGCTGTTGACGTCGACGCCGAGGGTGAGGTACTTAAAGTGAGCACGGAACCCGGCGTTTCCCACATCCCCGTCGTTTTCGCCCTTGAGGGTCCACTCGTCGGTATAGCGGCCGTAAATGGAATACTTGTAGTATCCGCCAAAGACTTCCACGTTTTGCAGCCTTAGCGATTCGCTTATGCCGCAGGCTTTGGCGGCAAAGTGCTTGTCGTCGGTATGTAGCAAAAAAAGCCCGCCGCAATCGGCGGAGCTTTTAGATTCAAAAAATTCCGAGGCGTTGGCAGATGTAGCCCAAAGGGCCACAAATACCAACGGGAAACACTGTCTTGTAAAACGACTCACGATGGATTAGTAATCGTACTCGCCGTAGTAATCATAATCGTCGTAATAATCGTCAGACTCTTCGTCAAGATCCTTGAAGTACTTGACCCAGTCCCACAAGAGATCGTTGGTCATGCCGGGGAATACGCCGCCAAATGTGGGGTCCGGGAAGAAGATGAACTTTTTGAAGTCGTTTATGGTATATGGTTTCCAGCCGTTGTCGGTAACCTTGCCGTTGGCAAGCCCTTGGATGGTAATGGTCTTTTTGCCGCTCTTGTCGGTGAAGTACAAGAAGTTGGGAGTGACTTCGTCGTAGGCCGTGGCAAATACAGACGCGCCTTTCTCAACCTTGCAAAGAGTGCTGGGTAAAGTTATGGCCTTAGTCATCGAAGAGAAATCTATGCTAGTTTCGTCGCTATAGGGGGATTCGGTGAATTCTGCGACGCAGTTGTTTATGCTGAGATCGTACGAAAGGTAAATGTTGTTTTCTTCTTCTTCATCCCAAGCGTTAAAATAGATGCTCATTCTGTTTTCACTGATATCGTAGTAACCGGAGAAGCATTCTATGAGGTTGGTGTAGGGAACGATGGCCATGAATTTTTTGCAAGTTTCGGTTTCAATGTATTCTTCTGCGTAGCTCTCATGCCCATAGAGGTTGTCCGTCCAGAAGAAGCCTTCCACAGGAGTGGACCACTCTGAACTCTCGTTGAATACATGGTACGGGAAGTAATCCTGGAATCCGTCGGTGATGTTGAAGAACTTGGCGAGGTTCACCTTGAGCACCTTGCCGTTTTCGAACGTGATGTCGACACCGTCGTGGAGTGCGGCCCGGTAGTGCTCCAGGGAGTCGATTGCCTTGGCGAGGTCGCGCGGGCTCACGTCGGAGAATTCGTCATCGCCCACAATGTAAAGGTCATGAGATTGGCCTTCGAGACCCTTCTTGGATTCATCGATGCCGTATTGCAAACCGATTTGAACATAGCTGATGGCGGTATCCAAAAGACTTGGGATGTTTTGGTAGCGGCCTTTCCAATCGTCGTAGACGGTGGAGAACATGCTGCTCGGATCCATGAGCGAAATGATGTGCTTGTAGCCCTTATTGTCGTAATAGTTGTCGTATTGATCCAGCGTGTCAATCCAGTCGTACTTGCCGTTGTCGGAGAAGTCGATGTTGAGGCTTGCGGCCATGGTGAGGATGGACTTGGCCACATAGAGGGAGGCGAGTGCCGGGGCGAATTCGCCACGGTCGAGTTCATAGGTCTTTTCTTCGTAGGTGTAGCTACAAACGAAATTTTCGTCACCTACAATGTTGGTCATGTAGATGATGGCGGAATCGACGGACGGAATGGCCGAGGCGACCGCTTTTTGGATTTGTGAGGTGAATTTGGTGCCGTCCCCATTGACCAATATGCTCGTAGCGTCATCAATGCCTATGTCCATAAGGTCCTGTTTGTTGGAGATGGTGTCGATTAGGGCCTTGATGTCTTTGTTGTTCACCAGGTCGGTGATGATGCTTACGGCGTAACCCAGCTGGGCTTCGCAGTTGCCCGGGTATTGGACAAGCACTTCCTTGAATATGGCCTTATTGCTTCCGCTTACGGTTTGCGCGTGTTTGAAATCGCCTTCGGCAATGGCTTGGAAGGCATCGGCAATGTTGGCCTTGGCAGAGGAAAGCTTATTAATGACGGCTTTATCGGTTACTTCTTCGCAGGAAGTTACCGAGAATACGGGGGTTACGGGGACCGATGCCCCCGGATCGGGAATTTGTTCTACAGAGGTACTGCTGCTGTCATCGCCGCAACCGATGAGGAACGCCATACTGCTGGCCGCTGCGAGAGCGTATTTTTTGAAAGAAAGCATATAAACTCCTTGTTTAAAAGGAAAAATACATGATTTTTTTACAAATGGGGAGCGCTTCAATGGATTATTTGCCTATTTGCGGCCTTTTAGGGTAGCAAAAACGATGCCTCCCTGCAAAGCTTGAAATAAAAGGGGCAAATAACTGAGCAATGTGGATGCCAACACCACGTCGGCGGGGAGGCCCAGGAGGCCGGTGTACAAACTCACTTGAACATTTTCCCTGATGCCAATGCCATTAATGGATATCGGGAGCATGGTAAATGTCACCATGATGGTCGTAAAGACTGTAATTATGGCAATGTCCACCTCGATGCCCATGGCCCTAAAGTAGGCGTAGTGGATGACGATGGTCACCAGTTGCAACCAAATGGAATCTAACCCCGAGAGCATAAATGCCTTTTTGTGGCTTCTATAAATTGCAAAAGCGTCCTGCAATTTTTTTAGAGAAGGAAATCTTGACTCCAGTGAAGTAGGGATCTTTACTTTGTCTAAAAAAAGCCCGCCAAAAATAACAGCAATGGCTAAGATGGCAATGATGCTTACTGTAGCGGTGTAGATTGTGGGGATGTCGTAATGGGACGCCACCCAGGGAAGGGCTGCAAAAAAACTGAGGAACATAGCCAAAAGTCCCATGACGCGGGAGATGACAATGGCTGCAACGGAGTTGGCTGTGTTGCCGAATCGTTTGCCGAAGGCTATGGTTTTTACGGCATCGCCGCCAAAACCACTGGGGAGCAGGTTGTTGAAAAAGTAGCCCAGGGCGATATAGGCGTAAAAAGTGCGAAATTTGATTTTTTTGCCATCGTCGAGCAATAGTCCGCGCCATCGGTTCGCCTGAATGGCCATGAGAATTACTGTTAAGAATAAAATAATGGCAAGCCAGGGCCAGGTTGCTTGCGTCCAGTTGCCAATTGCTTCAGAGAACGGAACTTTTTTGAAAATGTATACAATGCCCCCGATGGTCACCAACACCTTTATCGTGTTCAGGATGATTTTCGTCATCTTTTTTTGCATAGTAGCTTGCATACGTACAATATAATATATATATTACTTCCACAGTGATTTGGCGCTATGGGAAAGGAGATGTAATGAAAAAAGGTTTAATTCTTCCTGCAGTCGCATTTGTGACGATGGGTGCCCTGTTCGGGTGCTCAAACCAGACGTTGGAAGCGGATTCTGTTGCTTCGATTGATTCGAACGGCGCTTCTGGAACAGTGCTTCGCGTGAGTACTGCGGATGCGCAGGCTCACCTTGCCGGGTACAGACGTTCTGTGGTGGGGTCCTGGTGGCTTTCCGACTCGACGTCCGATACTACTCAGACTGTCTCTGTCGATATTGATTCTACCCTGCAGGATGGTGATTTCGCTGTTGAAGCGGAAGTCCAAGTCGAAGACGACTCTACCTTTACTGTTGTGTCTGCCGGTGTCGATGGTGATGGTGCTGCCTGGATGATTCAGGTGGAAGACGGAGCCGTCGTGTTCTCCTGGCGTGACAATGCCGAAGATGAATGGCAATCCTTCAAGACAGAAAAGAGCATCGAAAAGAACAAGCCTGCTAACGTACGTATGGAGCATGCGGGTAAGATTGTTGTTTTCATGGTCGATGGCAAGATCTTGGCCGCCTTCGAGGACGATGGCCGCAAAAAGGTCAAGGTGAAAGGTTCATTCACGATCGGCTTCGATTCGAAGGAACACGGAAAGTGCCATTGCAAAAATGGCCATGTGGAACAGGCCGGCGTTGAAACGGTCGAGGAAATCGAAGAAGTCGAAGTCGATACGACGGCGGTCCTCGATACGATCAAAATTCCTATGGATACGGCCGAGCTCAATACGGACACCCCGGTTACGGAATGGATCGCTGAATGGGACTTCAACGATGCCGAGAACGTCGGTCTCGACGTGACCGGTAACGGACACGATGCGACCATCGGCGAAGGTGATGTGTCCTCCGCGGACGGAATCGCAAGCTTCGATGGCCATTCGGGCTTTACGGTGAAGCTGGACGAAGATATCAATATCAACGAGTTCGTTGTCGAGGCCCGTGTAAAGCCGACGCAATTCGGAACCATGCAGAACATTATCGTGGCCGAGCCTCCTGGACGTGGCGTGGACGGCTGGCAGCTTCGCATTGACGAAGGTGTCTTGACAGTCCACCTGCGCGATGACTCCGTGGATGGCGATGACTGGAATATCTTCCCGGGCAAGAAGATGGAACTCGACACTTGGAGCGAAATCCGCCTCGAACGCAATGCCGACAGCGTCAAGCTGTTCCAGGATGGCGAACTCACGGTTGCCGTTGCCTATACGGGTGACGTGACCCAGATGCGCTACGACTGGAGCATCGGTTTCGACGGTATGCAGCAGTCTTTCCATAACCGCTATTTCATCGGCGAAATGGACTACGTCCGCTTCGGCAAGTTTAGTGGCTTTAGCGCTGGCGCCCTGCCCGTCAAGGTTGAAAGGCTCCTGGCCGCTTGGGAATTCAACGAACCGACTTTCATCGGTCTCGACCGCATGGCAAACAACTCCACGCATTACGTGGTTGGCTCTGCCAAGGTTGCCGATACGACTGTGGCTCTCGATGGCCAGTCCGGCTTGCAAATTGGCCTTTCGAAGATCTTCAAGCGCAACACCTTTGCAGTTGAAGCTCGCGTGAAGCCGACCTCGTTTGCTGAAATGCAGAACATCATTGTCGCGGAACCTCCCGGACGCTATGGCGACGGCTGGCAGCTCCGCGTCGACGATGGCGTTCTCACGGTTCATTTCCGTGACGAAGAAGTTGACGGTACGGAATGGAACGTCCTCACGGGCGCCGCTCTCGCTCTTGATGAATGGACCACGATCCGCGTCGAACGTACTGCCGATTCTGTCAAGGTGTTCCAGAATGGCGAACTGACGGTGAGCGCCGAAGCTGTGGGCGATGTTTCCCAGCTGGGTTACAACATCGGCATCGGTTACGACGCTATGATGCAGGCGAAACACGACCGCTTCTTTGTGGGCGAAATCGACTACATCCGCTACTACGGCCTGTAGCACTTTGCAAGGCGTTTAATCTATATTTGAAGGGACCTGCGGGCCCCTTCTTTTTTAGGTGAATATGAAAATCGATGTCGGCATAATCAATTACAATGGCGGTGATGAACTGACGGCGTGCGTCAAGAGCCTTCTTGCGCAAACCGAACCCGTGCGAGTGCTTGTTTTTGATAATGCTTCTGCTGACGATTCCATCTGGAACTTGAAAGCGCAGGAACTTGATTGCACGATTATCGAGAGCAAGAAAAATCTTGGATATGCGGGAGCCTGTAATGGACTCCTCGAAAAGATGAATGCCGACATCCAGGTGCTCTGCAATATGGACCTGGAATTCGACCCCTCATGGGCGGCAAACTTGCTGGATTGCTTTGCCCGCCATCCGGAGGCCGGGTCTGTAGCAAGCCTCGTGATGGAAAAGAGCGGGGTGGTGAATGCTGTCGGTGTGCAGTTCGGTGCGGATTTGTTTGCGAAAAACGAAGCGAGCGGATTGAACATTGGCGATGCCGACGTGCGCGAGAAGGAAGTTTTTGGCTGCTACGGCGCAGTGATGAGTTTCCGCAGGACCGCTGCCGAAGCAGCCGGCAAGATGGATGCGAGTTTCTTCTTGTTCTTTGAAGAGACGGAATGGTATTTCCGCCATAACCTTGCCGGATTCAAGACGGTGTTCTGCCCCGATGCGAAAGTTTATCATGAACGCTCGATGACGACGGTGCGTTATTCCCCGCGCAAGCTGTTCTACTCCGAAAGGAATCGCCTGCGTACTGCGATTCGCCTGCTGCCTTTCTCGGATGTCGTGAAGCTACCGTTCCGCGGGTTCGTTCGTTACTTGAACATGGCGAAGGGAGGCGTTCCCGGGCAGTCCGGCGACGGGAAAAAACTCTCGAAGGCCGCTATTTGTGGGGCTCTTCTCAAAGCCTGGTTGCAGGCGCTGGCAATGCTCCCTGCGGAACTTGGCGTCCGCAGAAAATACCGCAAACAGTTCGGCGATGTCGGCGCGAAAGTCCGCTCTATTCTCGAAATGTACCCGATACCGCGGGCCTGATTGTTAGCTACGCTTCGGCCCTGAAGTGGTCGAACATCTTCTTGAGCGTTACGCGGATGTCGGTGCCGTTCCAGTATTTTTTCACGCGGGAATTGTCGGCGCAAAGGTAAGGTGTTTCCACCGGGCGCACTTTTTCGGGATCCACGACGATTTCAATCTGAACCGGCGTGAGTTTCAATATCACGTTTTTGAGCAGATCCTCGATTTTGTTGGAGACTCCGGAGCCGACGTTGTATGTGTCGAATTCGTTCTCGTTCTCAAGCAGCATGCGGTAGACGTGCACGACGTCTTCCACGTCCGAGAAATCGCGGTAGGCGCTCAAGTTCCCGACGAAAATCTTGCCGGGTTTTCCCGACTTGTCGATTGCGGCAACCTGCTTCACGAAGCTCGGAAGCGCGAATGTGGTTGTCTGCCCGACTCCCGTATGGTTGAACGAACGCGTACACACGATTTTCATCCTGTATTTCTTGCGGTAGAGCTGCGCGAAATTTTCCTGAGCGATTTTCGAGATGCCGTAGGGGTTGCTCGCTTCGAGCGGGTCCGTTTCCTTGAGAGCCTTTTGCCCTTCGGGAATGGCGTATTCTTCGGCACTTCCAATTAAGAGAGCCTTTGCCTGCGGTACGTATTTGCGGATGGCTTCCAGCAGGTTGAGCGTGCCGTTCACGTTGACGCTGATGGTGCCGGAGGGTTTTTTCCAGGAAGCGCCCACCGAGCTGATGGCGGCGAGATTCACGACGGCGTCGGGTCTCGCGCCTTCAATGAGCGCATCCACCTGCTCTGCGTTGAGCAGGTCCACTTCGGGCAGGTCGACCGGGACAACGGTATGACCGGCACCTTCCAGTTCCTGGACAAGGTATTTGCCAACAAAGCCTTTGGCCCCGATAATGACGGTCTTCATTTAAATCTTGCCTTCGGCGAGGAGCTTGATGTCGCTTTCCACCATGCGCTTGACCAGCTGTTCGTAGCTGATTTCGGGTTTCCAGCCGAGTACCTTTGTTGCCTTGCTTGCATCGCCAATGAGCAGGTCGACTTCGGCGGGGCGGAAGAACTGCGGGTTCACCTTGACAACGACCTTGTCGGTCCCCTTGAGGGTCGCGTATTCTTCGACGTCCTTGCCGTGAAATTCCAGTTCCATGCCGGCGGCCTTGAAGGCGAGAGTCACGAATTCGCGGACGGTGTGGGTCTTGCCCGAGGCGACGACAAAGTCGTCTGCCTTGTCTTGCTGCAGCATGAGCCACATGGCACGCACATAGTCGGCGCTGTGTCCCCAGTCGCGGCTTGCGTCCAGGTTGCCGAGTTCCAGCACGTCTTGCTTGCCTGCCTTGATCTTGGCGACCGCGATGGTGATTTTACGGGTCACGAACTCGGCGCCACGGCGTTCGGATTCGTGGTTAAAAAGAATGCCCGAGCAGGCGAACATGCCGTAGCTCTCGCGGTAGTTCTTGATGATCCAGTGACCGTAAAGTTTGGAAACGCCGTACGGGCTGCGCGGGTAAAAGGGCGTGTTTTCGTTTTGCGGAATGCTCTGCACCTTGCCGAACATTTCGCTTGTGCTCGCCTGGTATACGCGGGTGTCTGGCTTGCAGAGTCTGACGGCTTCTAAAAGTTTGGTCACGCCAATGGCGTTGATGTCCGCGGTAGAGAGAGGCGTTTCCCAGGAGGTCGTCACAAAGGATTGGGCGGCGAGGTTGTAAATTTCGTCGGGCTTGGCGATTTCCATGGCGCGGAGGAGCGAAGCGGAGTCGGTCATGTCGCCAAAAATGAAGGTCACTTTGCCTTTGAGGTGCTCGGCGTTGTTAAAGTCGAGCTTGCTTTTGCGACGGACAAGTCCGTAGACTTCGTAACCCTTTTCGAGGAGGAATTCGGCCAAGTACGAGCCGTCTTGACCTGTGATGCCGGTAATAAGAGCCTTTTTCATAATAAAAAAGATAGCATTTTTGGAATTGGGAAACAAATCGTGTGCTTTTTTGGGTCCCTTTTGCGGTGTTTTTTGTTATTTTATAACAAAATAATTCTAAGGATAAGGAAAATGAAGATGTTCAACAAGTCGTTTGTCTTGGCCGCGTCGGCCTTTGCCCTTTTGCTTTCGTTTGCCGCATGCACCTCGGACAGTTCGTCGACAGGGGTGGAAGATGACCCAACTTCGGTAGTTGGCGACGAAGAACTTGTGCTCCAAACAGATTACGGTTCCTGTTACTTGGGAACGACGCGTGATGCCGTTTATTTGCGATTGGACTACAAAACCCCTGTATTCAAAATGGGAGTAAAAATGGTCTCGACGGTTATGTCTAACTCTATTGATATGTCTGCAGAATACACGTATACGGATTTGCCGGCGGATTTTAGCGAAACCCAAAAAGATTCCATGTATAAGAGTCTTTGCTCTGAAGAAAATTATGCAACACTGGGCATTTCCGATGCAAAATGTGCTGATGGACGCGTGTCTGGAAAAATGAAATCCATCGCTATTCCTACGGTTGATGGCGAATCTCTGAGCAAAAGTGAGCTTATAGAAGGGCTTTCTCTGGGACTTGTAAAACAGTGTAGGTCTTCAATAGAAAGCATGGATGAAAAAGTATATGGCATCCAGTCTACCTCGCATTATGTCACTGCGTGTAAGTCCTCGGTTGAAGGACATAAGGTGACCCAAACGTTGCGGGGAGTTGATTTCGTGGCTGTTATGGAAATGACCGTAAATGACGATTATTCCACGGATGTGTTGGAATACTACACGGGCATAAGTGACTTGACGCTGGGGGAAGTTTGTGCCAGCTACATGACAGAACCGGGGATTTCTAATGTCTCATGCGACGGAAACACTATTTCGTACCATTCGGATCCAGAGGCTGATATTTCTATGGTTATTGCAATGTATGGTTTTGATGATGCCTTGGATCTGCTTGGGGAAAATGCTTGCGGGCTGATGGAAAACTTGGCCATGGAAGACGTGTGGTTTACCCCGTATTTTAAATAAATCGGTTTTTGTTTCCATCTCTTTTTTCTATACTTTGAGGACCGGGATATGGTCCTCTTTTTTATTTTGAAGGATTTTTATGAAACTGTGGGTTAAATTTTTTTTGGTGGGATTCTCTGTATTCACAACGGGCTGTACTTCGGAGTCTTCTTCGGATTCAAATCCTGCCAAAGCGCCCATAGACGCTTCTGATGTAAAATGGGATTTGGCGTATTCCAGCGAGCATGGGGCGTGCTATGTCGGCTTCTCCGATGATCTGGCCCTAATGGCATTGAATTACCAGTTGCCAGAATTTAGGTTGGAATGGATGATGATGATGCAAAAAGATGGTGATCGCCTGCATACGATGATCAAAGCTTCTGCGGTGGATTTGACTTTCTCCAAAACAAAGGAATCAGAAGCGAAGGTGTGCGAATCCCTTGTGAAAACATATGCCTCCAATGCGATTGAATCTAAGTGCTCGGACTTTGAATTGAAGGCCTCCTTGCCTGAACAGAAACTGGACGAGGATGATTTGAAAATGGCCGAGTTTAGCGGTTTTATGGAAATGGTCTCTGACGGCTTTTGGAAAACTTGCAAAGAGAATCTAGATGACATGGAAGCCGATGTTTATGGGGCTGCCCTTTAAAGAAGGTTGATTATGGCTTTTGTTCACCTCCAGGTCCACTCCGAATTTTCTGTTTTAAAGTCGTCTGCACGTCTTGACGGTATTTTGGAAGCGGCAGCTGAACAGAATGCCCCCGCGGTGGCGTTGACGGACCATGGAGCCATGTTCGGCATCCTAGAAATCCAAACCCGCGGCAAGGATCTAAACAAAAAACGCAAAGAAAAGGGCCTCCCGCCGATCAAGACGATTTACGGGTGCCACATTTATGTGGATACGCCGAGTGCGAGCCAAAAGGACCCGACGACCTACGAACGTCTGACACTTTTGGTGGAGAACGAGAAGGGCTATTACAACCTGCTCCGCATAGTGAGTTACCGTTACGAAGAAAGCGACCGCTGGGCCGAAATCCCCTCGGTGCCGCTGGAGGTGGTGAACCAACATAAAGAAGGCCTTATCGCCATCGCGGGCGACTTCTTTAGCCGATACGGACAGAACGTGGCGGCGGGCCGCAATAGCCAGGCGCGCGAATACATGGATGCGCTGGACAAGATTTTTGACCGCGAC
>OCTX012243937.1_pt1 | contig 12302 bp, 10 predicted proteins | sample 1539691 | NCBI WGS metagenome assembly OCTX01 (sample SAMN02144231, study PRJEB22623) | gut metagenome | biome: sheep rumen | host: Ovis aries | place: New Zealand
GACTTCAACTTCAAGGCGTACATTTATGTCGACAAAGCAATTGTGATAGACAGCCCTCTGTATTTCTACGTGCAAAGGCCAAGTTCCATAGTGTACAGTAAAGGCAGCCTCATCAAGCACTATAGCACCCGTTCGGCCTTGTTCTACGCACACTTCAAGGCATTAAAGGGCAACGACAAAAAGAACTTTGGCCACCTGCTGCTCAGAGCACTCTACAGGAAGATGGCCTTGTGGAAGGGACGGACGTACCAAACTGATGCCGAGAAAGATACGTTCCAAAAATGTCGGCAATACGAGCGGGATACCTGCCGGGCCTACTGGTTCAACTGGCGCATCAACCCAATAGAGAAGATTGGCGTGGCTACGCTGCTGCACTGTCCCCGCCTGGCCCGTTGTCTAATGAAGGTGACGAAGAATTATTAACCTTAACGATAACCTTAACGTTAACGAAAACGATAACTGTGTGTTTGACTTCGCCCTCTATGGACAGCTATACGCCTATTTTCGACTATGCGGTGCTGTTTTATCCGCCTCGCTAAGCCAAAATTGAAAATCTTGGGAATTTTTCATTGAAAATCTTGGGAATTTTTGTATCTTTGTACCCAAATCCCAATTATTATGTATTATCAAAGACTAATTGAAAAGGTAATTGCACTGAAATTGAAATCATCTGGTGCAGTACTTGTAGCAGGGCCTAAATTTTGTGGGAAAACCACCACATGTATGCTTTATCAGAAAAGTTTCGTGAAATTGAATACTAAACAGGCTATTGCCATGGCACGAATGAATCCAAAGGCAATGCTTGCTGGTGATAAGCCAAGACTCATAGATGAGTGGCAGAAAGCACCTGACATCTGGAATCAAGTGAAGGACGACCTGGATTTTGATTATCAGTTCGGAAAATATATTCTGACAGGAAGCAGTACACCTGCGGATAAGACTGAGGTACATCATAGCGGCGCGGGAAGGATCACCCCACTATATATGCGCCCCATGACGCTTTGGGAGTCGAAGGAGTCGAAAGGTACGGTATCGCTGATGGATTTGTTTGACGGTGGCAAGGATTTTCCATGGGACATGAACGCTGACTTCACACTGGATGATGTGGCTTTCCTGATGTGCAGGGGGGGGTGGCCCATCTCGGTATTGGCACCGAAGGATATCGCGATTGAAATAACCAAAAACTACTATAATGGGCTTTTCGTATTTGAAGACAGTGAAAATGAGCGTTTCCGTAACAAGAAGCCAGAGGTGATGAGAATGATATTAAGGAGTTATGCGAGGAATATTTCAACAGAGGCGGCGGTTTCGACTATTATATCTGATATCCGCCAAAGCAATGAGCGGACAATGGACACAAAGACCTACGATGACTACATGGAGGCATTAAAGGATCTGTATATTATTGAAGACCTTCAAGCATGGAATCCGAATATCAGGTCGAAGACTTCGATAAGGAGTACGCCGACGCGCCATTTTGTGGATACATCGATTGCCTGCCGCAGCTTGGGGGTGAGTCCTGAAGACTTTAAACACGACCTGGAGAGTTTTGGACTGTTCTTCGAGGATTTTGCCGTAAGGGACTTGACGGTATATGCAAGTTATCTTGGAGGTACGGTGAAACACTATAGGGACAATGCTGGTCTTGAGTGTGACGCAGTGGTACATTTGGAAGACGGAAGATGGGGCGGTATTGAAATTAAGTTAGGGGGCGATGATTTGGTAAACGATGGTGCAGAATCATTGAAAACACTTCAGAACAAAATTATAGAAAAGAGCGATGAAAAGGCACCTTCGTTCCTCTTGGTGCTTACAGCCGTCGGAGGAGCGTATAAAAGGGAAGATGGGGTGTATGTGGCACCAATCAACCTGCTAAAGCCATAAAGAATGGTTTTTTAGACTTCGGAGAGCGTGTTTGACTTGGCCCCCTATGGACAGCTATACGCCTATTTTGACTATGACTGGTGAATCGATAAAAAGGCGCAGCAAAACATCGGTTTCTCGTTGAAAAAATGCACCATAAGGAGTGAAACTCACTTGAAAAATAACATTGAAAACACGAGAGATTCTATGCCACACCCGCAGGCTAACTAACGTTAACGATAACATTAACGATAACGAAACAAGCGCATAGCACTGCGATAACTTAAAAAAAAAGAGGGTTACCGCAGTAAAATAAACACGATTTTCTTCTTTTTTTCAATTATTAGTATTACCTTTGCACAAAAAAGCACTGGCATGGAGAATAAGAACGTTATGGTGGGCAGGCACCAAGAACTTGCACTCTTGCAGGAGGTCATCAGTTCACCAAAGGCTGAGTTGGTTGCTGTTTATGGACGTAGGCGTATTGGTAAGACATTCCTTATTGACAAAACGTTTGCAGCCAAATACGATTATTATACAACTGGTATATACGAAGGAACTCGTAAGGAGCAGTTAACCAACTTCGCAAACCAGTTGAGTATCTATGCCAAGAAGAAATACAAGGTTCCCAAGGACTGGATGGCTGCCTTCCTTATGCTGCGTGAGTATCTTGAGACAATACTTGACAAGGAGCGTATAGATATCTTCATCGATGAACTGCCATGGCTTGACACACCCCGTTCGCGATTTCTGAAAGCTTTTGATTTGTTTTGGAATGGCTGGGCATCGAAACATGACAATATTAAACTGATAGTGTGTGGGTCGGCAACTACCTGGATGACCAACAAATTGCTCGGTGATAAGGGGGGACTGCACAATCGGGTAACAAAACAGATATATCTGCGACCGTTCAATCTCAGTGAGACGGAAGAGTTCCTGAAACTACGTGGTTTCGATTTGTCACGCCAGCATATCATAGAAATCTATATGGCGTTGGGGGGAACACCTTATTACCTTGATATGATGAGCAGAAGTTTGAGTGTGGCTCAGAATATTGACTCGTTGTTCTTTTCGGATAATGCACCGCTGCAGAAGGAGTATAACTTCCTCTATAAGTCGCTTTTTAAAGAGTCACGCCTCTATAGGAGAGTGGTAGAAGTGCTCTCGAAGCAGATGAAAGGTTTGACACGACAGGAGTTGATTCGAGAAATAGGAGCAGAAGATAACGGCTATTTTTCAGATGTACTCGATGATTTGTGTAATTGTGACTTTATACGTAGTTATAACGCATTCGGAAAAGCGGAACGTGATGTGATGTATCAGCTTACAGACCTCTATTCATTGTTCTATCTGCGTTTCGTGAAGAACTATCATGGAGGTGACGAACATTACTGGAGCCATCTGGGGCAGGACATTTCCAGTTGGGAGGGTTATGCATTTGAACAGGTGTGCCTGCTCCATATTCCTCAAATAAAGCACAAATTGGGTATCAGCGGCATACTGACAAATGTATGTTCTTGGTCGTGCAAGTCTTATACGAATAAGGATGGTGAAGAGCGCAAGGGTGCGCAGATAGACTTGATTATTGACCGTGGAGACAAGACTATCAACCTCTGTGAAATGAAGTTCACCAACAAGCCCTTTGCCATTTCTACAGAGTATGCACAAAGATTGTTGGAACGTCGTGACACATTCCGTGAGGTTACAGAAACCAATAAGTCTCTTCTATTGACAATGGTTACTTCTTCGGGGTTAGTACACAATGCCGGATGGCAGAGTGTCAATAATGAGGTGGGTATTGATGATCTTTTTCATGTGTAGCAGCATGAACAGATTTTCATATCCTTGCTGCTGCACAGTTCTCGCCTGACCCGCTGGCTGATGAAAAAGACGAAGAACTGGTAGGAACAGTGAATACCTAAGCAATACGCCATAGAGCCTATCATAAGGCAGTGGATGACGCTCTTCAGCAAACTTACGGCCAAAAAGCAATAATTTTGTTTGGCTGTGCAGAAAAAAGATAAATTGAGAAAACATGAGTACTGAATGTGAACTAATCAGCATCATCACCCCGGTATATAACGTTGAGAACTATCTGACTCGATGTCTGGAAACCATTGCTGCACAGACTTACCGGAACCTGGAAATAATATTGGTGAATGATGGTTCAACAGACGGTTCTTTACAGATTTGCGAAAAATACAGCAAAATACATGACAACATTAGAATCATTTCACAAGCAAATGGTGGAATAGGTGCAGCACGAAACACGGGAATGAGTTTGGCACGTGGAGAATATGTGTGTTTCGTTGATTCTGATGATGATCTTAGTGAAAATGGGCTGTCAGAAATGATTACGTATTGTGACAGTGAGGTGGATGCAATTCGGTTCTGGTGCCGAATCGTTCATCCCCATACAAAAGATGAGAATGTCAAAGAAGATGGACGTGAGTTGTTTCGTGGAAGGGGACATGACTACCTGAAAAAGTTTGGATTGGAGACCTTCTGTTGGAACTGGCTATATAGAAGGGATTATCTTCTAAGCAACAAGCTGTTCTTCAAAAAAAAATTGGTGAAGATTTCCAATTTATGTCCGAAGTGTTGTTGTCAAACCCAATAGTTGTTTCTCTTGCAGCGAGGATTTATAATTATGAAATACGGGACGACTCTACCAGTTCAACAAGGTCTATTGGACACTCAAGGAGGTGGGTTGAAGATTTACTCAGTACATTGTCAGATATCGTGAGTTGCCTGAATAACTACCAAGAAACAGATTCTGCCCTCTATGAGACGTGTATGAAATCAATTGACGGAAAGATGATAGCCTTATCTTCCAGATTGATGTCAGCCGATTATTCTCTTTCAGAATATAAGGAGAAAGTGGAAAGATGCAAAAAGCTTGGCGTTCTACCTTTAAAGAATATGACCGGCTCTGTAAAACAACGGATTGTGACGAGTGTTACAAATACATTGTATGAGTATCCTTCAACCTATTTGTTTGCGAAAAATTTCTACAACCGCCTTTTTATTACTTATATTAAACCATATATTAATAGAAATAAGCTCTGAACGTCAGAGCTGTTGGATGAAAAGAGAATTAGGAATGAACGATAAAGAATTGATTAGTATTATTGTTCCTGTCTTTAATGTGCAGACATTCTTGACACGGTGCTTGCAGACCATAGCTGCTCAAAGCTATCGGAATATTGAAATCATTCTGGTGGACGATGGGTCAACCGATGGGTCTGGCTGTATTTGCGATGAATTTGCAAGGAAGGACGGCAGAGCTACTGTCATTCACCAGCTGAATCAGGGACTATGGGCGGCAAGGAATGCAGGACAGCGAGTAGCTAAAGGGGAGTATCTGATGTTTGTTGATAGTGATGATTATCTTCATCAGGATGCTGTAAAGACAATGTACGACTATATCAATAAGGATGGAGAGTATGAAATAGCAATTGTAAACTTCAAAAAAACAAGGTCTTTAAATGAAGACATCTACATAAGAACCACAGTTCAAACTACCGTATTATCTCAAGAAGAATTGATTGCACAAATACACAAAAGAGAAGTCTATGGTTATATGTGGAACAAATTATATAGAAGAAGTACTATTACTAATATATGTAGTCGTTCTTTTACGAGACATCAGGACTTTGATTTCAATTTAAGGGTTTATCTAAAAATCAAAAAGGCAATATTTATTGACCAAACACTTTACTTTTATATGCAAAGGACTGATTCGTTAGCCAATAACCCGAAGACAGCAATTCTTTCGCAAGCTTGTTTTACTAAAATTCTTTTCGTAAATTATAGTGATCTTAACTCTTTTAATAGAAAGTTATATGGACATCACCTGCTCCGCAAACTCTATAGAAAAATGGTGTTTTTAAAAGGTCGCAACTACGGGGCTAATCAGCAGGATTCCGAAATTAACAGATGCCGTGAGTACGAGAAAGAAACCCGCAAGGCGTACTGGAGAAACCGCCACATCCCACTTTACGAGAAGATTGGTGTTACCGTTCTGCTGCACAGCCCCCGCCTGACACGCTGGCTGATGAAGAAGACGAAGAATTGGTAAGTTTTTACACACAAAAAGTATGTTTGACTTCATACCTATAGGCTACTACACGCCCATCTTCAACTATGCCGTGCTGCTGCTGTTGCTGATAGTGCTGGCGCAATGCTTCACAGGCATAGCGCTGAACCAAGGCACGGCACGTCTGAACGCCGGATGGGGCGTGGTGCTGCTGGTATTACTGGTGTTGTACATGGGGCTGCGCCCCGTGTCGTCATACTTCGGCGACACAGTGAACTATGCGGTGGGCTTCCGACGAGCGGCCGAGTCGACGGAGCCCTTCACATGGCAGTTCGGAGGTGAATGGGTGTTCAACAACCTCACCCAGTGGATGGCGAGGGTGAGCGACATACACATGTATTTCCTGGTGTGCGCCATCGTCTATGTGGGTGCACTGTGGCTGGCCATGGTCAGGATGTTCCGCACGTACTACTACATCCCCTTTCTGGTCATCATCTTCATGTTCACCTTCTGGAGCTACGGTGTGAACGGCATACGCAACGGCATGGGGGCCTCGCTGTTCATCCTGGCCATGACCTACGTCGAGCAGCTGCCCGTGGCGGCCCTGCTGTGCATACTGGGCGCCGGTTGCCACCAGTCGGTATGGCTGATGATAGCTGCCGCCGCGATGACCTATTTCCTGAAGAACAGCTACTACTATCTGGGGGCATGGCTGCTGTGCGTGGTAGTGTCGTACTTCGTCGGCGATGCCATCCAGGCCTGGATGGCAGGACTGCAGCTGTTCGAGGGCAACGAGCGCTTTACCGACTACCTGACGGTGACCAACATCGACACGGCCGAAGTAGTGATGGAGATAGGCTTTCGCTGGGACTTTCTCATATACAGCGCCATGGCGGTGGTCACGGGCTGGTACTTCATCTTCCGCGAAAACTTCAAAGACGAATACTACCACTGGATATATAACACATTCCTGGTTACCAACGCGGTGTGGATACTGGTCATCAGGGCCAGCTACAGCAACCGTTTGGCACAGATATCGTGGTTCATCATGCCCATCGTGCTCATCTACCCCCTGCTGAAGAAGCGCTTCCGCGACAACCAGGAGCAGATGCTGGGCTATGCGCTGGCGGTGTTCTATGCATTCACGTTTTATTATAACATCATAAAAGGATAAAAGAGACATGTACTTATATGGAGCTGGCGGTCACGCCAGGGTCATCAGAGACATATTGGAGAGCCGGGGCGTGAAGGTCTCGGGCATCTGCGACGACAACACGACGGTGAGCCGCTGGATGGAAATGGAGGTGAGCCATGCCGTGAAGACGACCGACGACATCATCATCTGCATCGGCAACGGCGAGTACCGCCGACAGGTGGCCGAGCGGCTGGCACAACAAGGTTTCCGCTTCGGCCGCGCCATACATGCTGCCGCCATCGTGTCGCCATCGTCAGAGGTGGGCGAAGGCAGCGTGGTCATGGCCGGGGCCGTGGTGAACAGCGGCTCGCACATAGGACGGCACTGCATCGTCAACACCGGCGCCGTGGTGGAGCATGAATGCATCATTGGCGACTACGTACACATCTCGCCGCACGCCACGCTCTGCGGCGGTCTCAGCATTGGCGAAGGCACATGGATAGGCGCCGGCGTGGTGGTGGTGCAAGGAGTGAAGATAGGACGGGGCAGCATCGTAGGAGCGGGCTCCGTGGTGCTGAAGGACATCCCCGACGGCGTGGTGGCCTATGGCAACCCCTGCCGTGTGGTGCGCAACCTGGAAGCAATAACGCAAAAACGATATGAAAAAACTTATTAGGGTAACAACTTCCGACATCAGCCTCTACCTGCTGCTGAACCAGCAGCTACGCTTCCTCAGCCAGCACTATGAGGTGGTGGGCCTCTCGGCCGACACAGGACTGCTGCACCAGGTGGAGCAACGCGAGGGGGTACGGGTCATCGAGCTGGCCATGCGCCGCGACATTTCACTGCTGCGCGACATGTCCTGCCTGTGGCACATGATACGCATCATGAAGCGCGAGAAGCCCTTCATCGTACATGCCAACACACCGAAGGGCAGTCTGCTGGCCATGATTGCCGCCAGGCTTACGGGTGTGCCCCACCGCATATACACCGTCACCGGACTGCGCTACCAGGGGGCGAGCGGTATGGGCCGCATGCTGCTGAAGACCTTTGAGAAGACCACCTGCTGGTTTGCCAACAAGGTGATTCCCGAGGGCGAAGGTGTGAAACGCACACTGCAGCAGGACCACATCACCAGCAAGCCACTCGAGGTGCTGCACCATGGCAACATCAACGGCATTGACACCAACCACTTCAGCGTGGAGGCCTGCGAGGAGCAGCGCCAGGACATGAGGAGCCAGATGAAGATAGGCGATGAGTTTACTTTCGTCTTCATAGGCCGCATCGTCAAGGACAAGGGCATGGACGAGCTGGCCGAGGCCATGACCAGGCTGCGCCGCGAGGGCAGGCGCTGCAAGCTGATACTGGTGGGATGGTTCGAGAAGGAGGGACAGACCATCAGCGAAGAGCACGAGAACTTCTTCCGCAACAACGACAGCATACGCTACGTGGGCTATCGCAAGGACGTGCGCCCCTACCTGCTGGCCGCTGACGCCCTGGTCTTCCCCAGCTACCGCGAGGGCTTCCCCCGCGTGGTGCTCGAGGCGGGCGCCATGGGGTTGGCCTCCATCGTCACCGACATCAACGGCTGCAACGAGATCATCGTCGACGGTGAGAACGGCATCATCATCCCTCCACGCAATACAGAGGCACTCTACGAGGCCATGCTACGCTTCGTGGACCATCCCGACGACGTGGCCCACATGGCATCACAGGCCCGGGCCCGCATACAGGAGCGCTATGAGCGCAGCGACGTGCACGAGGCCATACTGAAGATGTACCAGTCGCTGGAGAACGAACAAAAAAACATTTAGCAAAATGAATAACCGACCACTGATACTTATTTCAAACGACGACGGCTACGAGGCTAAGGGCCTGCGCTGCCTGGTAGAATACGTGCGGGAGCTGGGCGACGTCATCGTCTGCGCCCCCGACGGCCCGCGCTCGGGCTTCTCGTGCGCCTTCTCGTGCACCACGCCGCTCACGCTGACGCTGCGCGAGCGCCGGGAGGGCGTAGAGATATGGTCGTGCAACGGCACGCCCACCGACTGTGTGAAGATGGCTCTGCACGAGCTGGTGCCACGGCGCCCCGACCTGGTGCTGGGCGGCATCAACCACGGCGACAACGCATCGGTGAACAGCCACTACAGCGGCACCATGGGCGTGGTCATGGAGGGCTGCATGAAGTACATCCCCTCAGTGGCCTACTCGCTGTGCGACTCGCGCAGCGATGCCGACTTCACCCCCCTGCGGCCATACATTGAGAAATACACACGACAGGTGCTTGAGCAAGGGCTGCCCAAGGGCACGTGCCTGAACATCAACTTCCCGCTGCTGAAAGAGGAAAGTGGAAAGGGGAAAGAGGAAAGGGGAAAGGGGAAAGAGGAAAGTGGCTACCGCGGTGTGAAAGTATGCCGCATGGCCTTTGGCACGTGGAGCAATGAGCTGACGAAGTGCCACCATCCGCGTGGCTACGACTACTACTGGATGGTGGGCCACTACCAGAACGACGAGCCCCAGGCCGAGGACACCGACAACTGGGCCCTGCAGCACGGCTACGTGGCCATCACCCCCACCACCATGGACCTCACTGCCTACGAAGCCCTGCAGCAGATGAAGAGCTGGGAGCAGTAGGCTGCAGGCTTTTTATCCCAAAAAGGATTACTCAACTTTCGCAAGTTTTGGAGTGAAAGGAGTGAAAGGAGTGTAGACGATAGTCTTGCTGTTCCGATACTCCTCCAAGATTCCTCCTCCGAAGGGAAAAACAAGGGTAAAGTCTATCTTTTACAAGTACAGAGAATGGGCTACCGGCAAGCCATACGGCTGCGGTAGCCCATTCTGCGGGTTTGGCAGTAGAGCCCTACTCCTCGTCGTCGGCCCAGTCGCGGCTGCTGCGGGCATTCAGGTCGGCGCCCGAGTCAGAGACCTGGGCTTTCTGTGTGCTGTCACTCATGCCGTTGCCGAGCAGATGGTCGACATGCAGCTGTATAGCGGTGCACTGCGGCGCAAAATACGTCTTTTTCATTATCGTGTCCTCCTGTCTTTAGTTATTTCACATAGCATTTCTTTCCTCCCACGATGTACAGGCCGTGGCGGGGTGCTGCCACGCGTTGTCCCTGCAGGTTGCAGATGACTGCAGGCTGCGGCTGCACGACGCCGTCGGCAGTGGTGAGCTCGCTGATGCCCGAGGGGTCGCCGCCGAAGACGGTCTTCAGGCGGGCCGGCAGCGGCGCTGCGGTTACCAGACTGGCGCGGAAGGGGTTCAGATAGGCTCCCTGGGTGGTGCCCACGCGCACGAACTCGCCGCTGGTAGAGTAGCCGTAGTAGGTGGTGCTCCCCTCGGTGGAGACGAGGTGCGTGCGGTCCATGACGCCCTGGAAGGTCAGGCCGTCCTTCTCCGTTGGCACCAGGCTTGTGGTGCTGATGCTCTTCTGCCCCAGGCTGAGGAAGGGCTGCGCCGTGGCGGGCATGAAGAGGTAGGCGGTGTAGGCCTGCGGCTCCGCCACCTCGGCGAAGTGGACGGTGCCCGTGGCAGCGTCGTAGCTGTCGAGCTGATAGAAGGAGCCTGCGGCCTGGGCCTCCTCAGCGGTGAGGCTGAAGGGCAGGCAGACGGTGGACTTCGTGCCGGGCACGAAGGTGCGGTCGTAGCTGGCTGTCGTGGCCGTGAAGGCCTCGGTGGTGCCGAAGCTGTAGTTGCCGTCGGCGAGCAGCAGGCTCTGGCAGGTGCCGTCGACGATGGTGTTACAGGCGAAGTGTGCCGCCGTCTGGCTGGCACCGGCCTTCACCAGCGCGTTCTTGTTCACGCCACGGTCGAAGAAGCTGAAGTTCTGGTTTTCGGTGACATCGACGAAGGTCTGGCTGACGCTGGTGGTGGCGATGGTCTGATACTGTCCGGCGGCATCGGCGTTCTTCACGATGGTGAGCGCACCCACCTGCCAGGTGTCGGCATCCGATGTCAGCCGTATCTTCAGTGCCTCTGCCTCGGTCAGCTCGTAGGTGGCCTGCACCTTCTGCCATCCGCCGTTGGTGCCCGGCACAGCATTGTCCACGGTGCCGTTGGTGGCCACTGCCGAGGGGGCACTGGCTTCCAAGCCCGTCAGCGCGGCGGTGGCGGTGGCCGTGCCGACCCAGAGGTTCACGCTCTTGCCTGCCGTGCCACGCACGATGGCCTGCACGGTGTAGGTGGCGGCGGGATAGCAGACGGTCATCGACATGGCATCCTTGTCCGACGCCTTCGTCAGTTGTGCCACCGTCTCCGACGAGCCGTTGTAGTTAGTGGCCGAGACAGCCGTTGCATTCTCCAGCACGGCTGCGGGCTGGAATGCCATCAGGTCGGCATTGCCCATACCGCTGGTGGTGTAGTAGGCGTTGTTGTGCAGCGCCAGGTTGGCGGTCTGGCTATTGCCATTGTTGTTGAAGAGCGCCATGTCGGGCACACCCTCGCTGACGTTTACCTCCATGCTCCAGCGATAGATGTCGTTGCCGGTGCTCGATGTTCCCACCTTCGTCATGGACTGTCCGGGCCATGTGCCTGTGTAATTCTTTTCATCGCCGTAATAGTTCTTAGCCCAAGCCCAAATGCGAGTGTCTGCTCCCCATGGGCTGTCGAAATAGACATCGTAGTGCGATGAGCCGTCATAGCTCTCGTAGAACGAGGTGTAGTCGGCATACTTGCCGTCGTTGTCCTTCCAATAACAGATGTATTCGTCGCCGGTGATTCCTTCGATGTCGGACGACTGGTGCCCGTCATTGAAAGTGACGATAGCATTTACCGATGCTGCATGCACGGTCTGCTTATACCACGTGGTGCCGTCGGCCAGGGTGACGGTCTGCGTCAGCTGTGCTCCGGGCCAATTACCATTGTATTTCGTGTCACCGTTCCACAGGTAGAGATAAGGAGCACCCTCGTTGTTGTCCTTCACGAAGATGTTGATGTCGTTGGCATTCTCCTCGTCGATGGCCTCGTAGGTCGCGGCTTTGTAGACATTGTCCCACAGGTAGAAGGCGAAGTTGTCGCCGCTGCACACCAGCGTATGCTGGCTGAGGTCGGGGTTGTTGGGCTGTCCGCAGAGCACGATGACGGAGCCCTTCGTGCCCGTCACCTTCATGTAGTAGCCTCCGTCGAGGGCATACTGCGCGCTGATGGTGCTCTGGTTGGTGATGCCTGCCGCCGTGCGTGCAGCAATCATCTTCTTCAGCGACGGCTTGTAGAGCTTGTTCTGCCAGTGAGGCAGGAAGATGCAAGGCGTGCCGGGCAGCGCAAGG
>OCTX012254841.1_pt1 | contig 12299 bp, 14 predicted proteins | sample 1539691 | NCBI WGS metagenome assembly OCTX01 (sample SAMN02144231, study PRJEB22623) | gut metagenome | biome: sheep rumen | host: Ovis aries | place: New Zealand
TCATCTCCATATCCATTTCCATCAAAGAGAATTCTCTGATGTTCTGTGATAACTCTCTTTATCAGATTATGAAGAGATGTCTCAAAGTCCTCTGCTCCTTCGAGTTCATCTGCGTACTGACGCAAACTCTCAGCAACTGCAGCATTCAGCATGATATTACAGCATGCAATACTATTTGATGAACCAAGTGATCTGAACTCGAACTTATTTCCGGTAAATGCAAATGGTGATGTTCTATTTCTATCTGTTGTATCTCTTCTGAATCTTGGAAACGAATGTACTCCAAGCTTCATCTTAACTTCCTCAGTACCCTCGTATGGTCTATCCTCTCTGATAGCATCAAGTATAGCTGTAAGCTCATCTCCTAAGAAGATAGATATAATAGCAGGTGGAGCTTCATTAGCACCAAGTCTGTGATCATTTCCTGCTGTTGCAACAGAGAGTCTGAGAAGATCCTGATAATCATCTACTGCCTGAATAACTGCACACAGGAATATCAGGAACTGAGCGTTCTCATAAGGAGTCTCTCCAGGTGACAGAAGGTTGATTCCTGTATCTGTTCCTATAGACCAGTTATTATGCTTTCCCGAACCATTTACGCCTGCAAATGGCTTCTCATGCAGCAGACATTCCATACCATGTCTTGACGCTACTTTCTTCATTATTTCCATAGTAAGCTGATTGGAATCAGTAGCTATATTTGTAGTTGAATATATAGGTGCAAGCTCATGCTGTGCAGGAGCAACCTCATTATGTTCAGTCTTTGCAAGTATACCCAGCTTCCAGAGTTCCTGATTCAGGTCTTCCATGAATTCAGCTACCCTTGGCTTGATTACTCCAAAGTAATGATCATCCATTTCCTGTCCCTTTGGTGGCATTGCACCAAAAAGAGTTCTTCCTGTATATTTAAGGTCTGGTCTCTTGTTGAACACATCCTTATCTACGAGAAAATATTCCTGTTCAGGACCAACACTTGTTTTTACATAATTTGCATCTGTTCCAAAAAGCTTCAGGATTCTGATTGCCTGTCTGTTGATTGCCTGCATAGATCTAAGAAGTGGAGTTTTCTTATCAAGCGCCTCTCCTGAATATGAACAGAAAGCTGTCGGTATACAAAGTGTATGATCCTTGATAAATGCATAGGAAGTAGGATCCCACGCTGTATAACCTCTTGCCTCAAATGTAGCTCTCAGGCCTCCTGAAGGAAATGATGAAGCATCAGGCTCACCCTTGATAAGTTCCTTACCCGAGAACTCCATTACAACTCCACCATCAGTTGTCGGCTCGATAAAACTGTCATGCTTCTCAGCTGTAACTCCTGTAAGAGGTTGGAACCAGTGAGTAAAATGTGTGGCTCCATTTTCAATAGCCCATTTCTTCATTTCCTCTGCAACAGCATCTGCCACATTTTCATCCAGTCTTACATTCTCATCAATCGTCTTCTTAAGTGATGCATATACATCTGCGGATAATCTGGCTTTCATAACTTTTTCATTAAAAACCAGAGAACCAAAAAGTTCAGGTACATTAATCTTATCCATAGCCTCATCTCCTTATATTTATTGAAAAAAAAGAAAAAGCGCCTTAGAGTTATTCTCTAAGACGCCATTGCCTTTAACGAGTTGCATTATACTCTTTATTATATTTATTTGTCAATAGGTTTTTTTAACTTTTGTTTTTTTATAACTTTTTTATTTTCAAACCTTATGAATAATTTCATACAATAATCAGGCATGCAGCTTACGAACCTATAAATATCATAAACATAACTAACGCAAAACCGGATACAAACGCCAGAGTACCTTTATCATTATCCTTCTTAGATGCTATCTGAGGTATTTCTTCTATGATGGAATAAATAATTGCTCCACCTGCAACAGACATTATATATGGCAATGCCTTTGGAAATAAAACAGATATAATAACAGTGAATATACCGAGAAGCGGAACCGGAACACCGGATATTACTCCCATAAGGAAAGCCTTTCCTGCCTCTGCTCCTTTTTCTCTAATCGGTAATGATACAAAAAGCGCCTCAGGTATATTCTGAGCTGCTATAGCTATGGCAAGCAAAAAGGCGGTAGTATCCGAGTACCAGTTTGTCTGCATAAAATGACCGGCATATATTGCTCCCAAAGCAAGTCCCTCCGGTATATGATGTATCACCTCTGTCAGCATTACCTTGTATTCTGATTTTATATGACTTTTGGGGCCTTCAGTAATATCTGTAAATGCATGTGTATGCGGAACTATCATATCCAGCATATATTGGAACAATACACCTATACAGAAGCATATAAAAACAGGAATTATGCCATTCTTTTTAGTTTCCATGAGATCACGTACAGCTGATTCTATCATCCCCCATACTGCTATCGAAAACATGATTCCTGAACTTCCACCCGCCAGAATCATTCGTAATCCATCAGACAGCTTATTTCTCTTGGCATATACTATAACCGCTCCCAGAACTGTACCAACCAGCGGAATCAGCATACCGAAGATTGTGTCATTGTCAGATAATGTCTGGGATTTATCCAGATATGTTATCAGGGAACGAAGTCCGATAAAAATCAGAATAGTTCCACCCATAATTTCCGAACCAGACTTATATCGAACACCAAATATATTCCCTATCTTAACTCCTGCCATAGATATAAAACAGGTAATAACGCCTATCATCAGTACAGCAAATCCTACATTCAGGAGTTTACCTGCATCTAGTACTTTAACCGGTATGGCAACAAATGTAATTCCTACAGCCAGCGCATCAATACTTGTGGCTATCGCCATAAGAAACATAGTCTTAAAGTCAAAACCAGGCTTTACCTCTTCATCATCAGAAAAGGCCTCTTTAATCATATTTATACCAATAAGTGACAGAAGTATAAATGCCATCCAGGGGGCTATAATCCTAATCCATTTCTCAAAATTCGAGCCTATAAGATATCCTGCAAATGGCATAAATCCCTGGAATAAACCAAACCAGATTCCGCATAAAAGGAATTCTTTTTTAGTAATTTTCTTAACAGCTAATCCCTTGCATATAGATACTGCAAATGCATCCATAGCAAGACCTATTGATAACAGAAATAATTCAAATAGATTCATATAACTTCTTCCTCAGATACAACATAGTTTACTTATATTACCTCTATTTGACACATTTTCATTGTTTCAAGTGCTGCAGCATGACTTTCAGGTGTAACGCCTGCACAACATGAACTGTCTACGCTAACATTTATTTCTGGAAATAACGCCTTGATAATTAATGCATTTGATACAACACATATATCAGTACAAAGTCCTATAATCTCAACATCTTCAAAGTCATAATCAGCCCATCCTGTATATCCAAAAGCAGGCTTGTTTATTATCTCAGAGCCTTCCACATATAAACCATCGCGGATTTCCCACCCCTGCGTACCTTCTATACAATGCACTACAGGAAGATGTTTTCCTTCATTTGTACTGAGATAATTATCCTGATGAGTATCCCTGGTATAGATAATCTTATCGCCCCTATTCTTATACTCATCTATCTTCGCCTTAACTTTATCTACTATCTGAACAGCTTCAGCAGTTCCAAGACTTCCGTCGATAAAATCATTCTGCATATCAACAACAATAAGTGTTTTTGCTATATTATCTTTCATCATATACACACTTTCTTCGTAAACTACTATTGTTTAATTAACCTAACAAGGAATAATATCATATAACAATCTGAGTGTCAAAAATCTTCAGTTTGTAGTCAATATATCGAACAAGAAAAAATCAGGGTTGACTTCCCTGATTTTTATCTTGGTTCTTTAAAAGTTCCTGCTCTCTGTAAAGCATTACACTTTATTTAATATTTTATTAGCCTAACAAAGTGCTGGCATGAACTTGGCAAACAGATAGAGTCCCTCATCTCCTGCATGTACTTCATGATGAACTTTAGCAGGCATAACAGATATTATTCCGGGTTCATATTGGATCTTTACTCCATCATTTAATGCGTATCCGATTCCTGCAATAACCTCATGAGTTTCAAGTTGCGGATCGTGTATATGATCTAATATACTTTTACCCGGTGCTATTCTCACAAGATGATAACTATATGCACCACCGGTTTCCGCAGATGTTAATATATGCTTTAACTCTACTCCTTCAAATGTAGGATGCTTAGACCAAGGAATATTTCCAAAATCCACGTCCTTCCCCGGAACTGAAAATCTGCCCTGATTAAATGCTTCAAATAATGTGTTTTCCATAATGATCACCTCTCTTTTTTTTATGAAATGATCATAATAAAAATCCCTTGTTATGACTTGGATAAAATTGCGGAGTTTATATACTGCTCAGGGGATATACCTACCTGTTTCTTAAACACACGGTCCAGATGACTCTGATCACAGAAGCCGACCATATGTGCCACATCTATAACTTTAAAGCCTTCACGTAAAAGCTCCTGAGCTTTTCGGACACGGCATTGCATCTGAAACTTATGCGGAGTAAGCCCATTTTCCGAAGCAAATTTTCTTATCATATGATAAGAAGAAATGTTTACCTTCTTAGACATTTTCTCAATGCTAATCTCCAGCTCCGGATTACCTATTATCTCATTCTTAATGATATCCAGCTCACCGCTTATATCTCCAGCCACCGGCAGGCATGTTGTTATCATTGAATAATACTCTGATACAGGTTTTATCGAATGGACAGTGTCAGGTGCCACAGTAAAGTATTCCCCTTCATGACATTCATAATCTTCCGCTCCGATACCGATTGATACTACGCCCTCTGTAACTATCCCGAAGACATAATGATCTGTATGAGTATGACGCGGATAGGATATTTTCACATGCTCCATACTTACTATTTCAATACCTGTTGACTTATCTTCTATAAATTCGAGTTTTTCCATAGCTTATCTTACCTTTCCACCATGAAAAACACATTCATATACTTTAACATCATTCATGTATATTTTTTATCAGTTTAATTCTTTAGTGTCCATGAGGAACCCGGGTCAGAAGATCCTTCTCATAGGATATATCCGCATAAAACAATCTGCCAAAAACAATAAGCAGAATAAGTGCACTCCCCCAGATTGACCTGTATTCAAAGAATCTGCAGGTAACTGTTGATACAATCGCACCACACAGGAAGAACAAAATCAGACGTCCATGAGCCTTTACCCTGCTTGAATAGGTTTTCTCATGATGGCGAACATATTTTGCAAGAAAATGTCCTACCTGTCTTATATGATTAGTAACAAATGTAGTTGCTGCCGGAATACCTTCCATCTGTCTGAATGTATTAAACTGCATTGAGCATATAAAGTTTAACACCACCTGGCATATCTGATCCGGTGCCTTTGCAGGAAGAAATCCAAGCACTACTACAGTTAAGATTTCTATTCCTATGAGAACTGTATCCCAGCGCAGAAAATGAAATCTCTTTATGCTTTTTCCAAGATATTCCGATAAAAACGCCCCAAAAAAATATGCACCGATGGGAAGCAGTAAATAAAGTGCTTTTCTGATATTGCCCTGTCCTATAGCCATTGCAAATAAAACAACATTTGCAGTCTGTGCATTACAGAATACTCCACCACGCTGTATAAAGGTATAAGCTCCAAACCACCCTGCCGTAGCAATCAGCAGGTCATAAACCCAGTTTTTTTCACATTCAAGGTATTCTTTATCTCCATCCAGTCCCGGAACTGAGATAATATCATTTTCACTTTTCATTTAATCCCTTTCCACTTATATATCAGATTTTTCAGTTTTGTATCAAGAATTCTTTACACGCCCAGAATCTTTCTCATCACACCACTCTGCACATTGTCCGGATCTGCATTAAATATATCTATGAAATCATCATCACTGCTTCTGTCTGCAAATGCCGGAAACAGGAATCCAAACTCCGGCTTTCCCGGTTCATATTCTCCTTCTAGTGGAGACACCACACAGATAATAAAATCATACACTTCTTCTGAGCCTTCCATCCATTCATTATCTGTTCCCTTAACCGGAACATCATAACAACCATAGAACATAAAGACAGAATACTCCTTATCCGTTTTATAGTTTTCTCCAATAACCTCGTAGAATATACTGAGCAGGGCATCATCCTTCAGCTCTGCCTGCTTCAACGCGGATAGTAAAGACCACATACCTTTCTGTCTTTCAGCTCCTTTGGGAAACCTGTAGTCCTTAAGCTGCTCATTTGTCTTTGCAAAAGGAACAGCCTTTGCCAGTTCCAGATTTCTTCTGATTTCTGCCTGTGACAATTTACCAAAATGAATATTAAATGTACCATTATCGTAGCCTTCCTCGTCCATATATGCACCGGCAACCCTTGCAAAACAGTTGCGGGATGGATTCATACGACGGGTAAGCTCCAGCATATCATCTCTATTAATCATACTCCCTCATTCAAAACTATCGTTCAAAAATGTCATTCAAAATTATCATTCAATACTGTCCTGCAGACCAGAGACAGTTCATCTGTTACAAATTTCCCTTATTTATATTATCCCTTGTCTTTTTATATTTACGATCAGTCTTTTATACAATCTAATCTAAGTATATCACAAACAGATATAAAATACTTTTATATTCAAAAAACATATGCTACTATAACATAAAAGTCATAATATCTTCCTGTCTGCGGGAAACGTATTCCTGAAAATTTTATGTAGAGGTTAACGCTATGGATGTATCATATATTTCGGTAAATGCACAAAACAGTATAAGAATCGATGCAAACGGAACTATTATATATGTGGATCCATTTCAGATAACAAAGGAAACCGGCGATGCTGATTTTATATTTCTGACTCATGATCACTATGACCATTATTCCCTTAATGATATAAACAAGGTTCTTCAGCGTGAAACGACCTTTGTTGTTCCTCAGACAATGGACAAAAGCGTCAGAAAAAATACCGCCGCCGGAATAAACTACCCCGTCGAACCGGGAAAATCCTACTCGATAAATGGTCTCAGCTTCGAAACTGTTGCCATGTATAATAAAATGAAGCCCTTCCATCTCAAAAAAAGCGGATGGTGCGGATATATAATTAATATCTCGGGAACCCGCATATATATAGCCGGAGATATTGACGACATCGACGAGGCAAAGGCCGTTAAATGTGATGTAGCTATGATACCTATCGGCGGATTCTATACCATGAATTATAAAGAGGGTGCAGCTCTCATCAACGAAATGAAGCCGCAGGTTGTTATTCCCACTCACTATGGAACAGCTGTAGGCAGCCCGTCTGATGGAGATAGCTTTGCAAAACTCGTAGATAAAAATATTCAGGTGGAACTTAAACTTTTATTTTAGTATCCTTGTTCATAAGAATATTCCGGTTCTGTTTTATTCATATTTTCGACCTTTTATAATACCTTTTACCTTTTTATTGATAGTTAATCATAAAGGAACTCTATCTTACTGTAGATGATTTTGAAGTCCACAATACATTTTCCGTCCCAGATAGCAACTGGAACCCGATCTTTGAAAGTATATTCAACCGGATCAGAGGACTCTTCAAAATTATAAACCAGTACTTTTTTTTCATCCGGAAGGATTATCCAATACTCTCTTACTCCTGCATTTTGGTATTTGTTTTTCTTCCTGATAACATCCATATACCAATTACTAGGTGAAAGAACCTCTACTATCAAATCAGGTGCCCCAACTACACGAGCCTTTATTATCTTGTCTCTATCACATACCACCAGTACATCCGGCTGAACCATAGTCTTATCATCACAGTCTAACTGCACATCAGTAGGTGCGATAGACGGAATGCAAGATCCACCATTTTCATTAACAAATCTTTCAAATTCATAAAATAACATCGCCCCTATTCTCTGGTGGACAAATGTTGGTGCCGCCATATCATAGAATACACCATCAATTAGTTCTATCCTTGTTCCCTCAGGAAGAGCAAGGTAATCCTCCAAAGTCTTATTCTCATATGAGTCGATTTGTATAGCCGATGTACCTACATTATAATGACTAGTCTCCATAACCATATCTTTATCCATGTTCATGTCTTCAAAAACAGAGCTGAGAGCTTTAAGAGTACTGTATCTTGGACTTTCAGTGAAGCCACCAAATATCTTCTGAACAGTACCAAGAGGAACTCCTGATTTTTCAGATATATATTGATACGAGAAACCAAATTCTTTCTTAAGTTTAATCATCTCATCAACAGTCATATAGCGCCCTCCTTTTCCTTAATCTGTTATATTTATTTCCATTTTATATGGCGAAGTAAGATAAATCAAGCATTATATCCATTATATTTCCATTTTATTTCTTTTTTATGTTTTTACATATAAATACCTTCCTTGCCGGATTATCCAGTAAAGAAGTTATTCGTCATATTTTTCACTTTTTTCGAATCACCGTACTCATCCTGTCCTCAATGAAGCCAACACCAAACGCTGTATATTTCGAACCTTCATTAGTTATTGCATGTGCCTATACAGGCTTCTTCCCCTGAGATATCATTGCTTTAAAACAGTGTTCAGCATAAATACTGGGGTTCTGGGAGGTGCTGTATATTACCTGTGTATTACGATAACCATACATTTCAAATTAATATAATCTATTGGCTTTTCCAATTTGAGGAGACACGGATTCTACACGGTCATCCGCATTATGAAGATTTCGGACATATTTCATTTCCACCTGATATAACTTAAGTTGCTTCATTAAACTATCTCCTAAAAAACTAAGGCCGTGTACTAATGTACACAGCCTTTAGTTTATAGCCACACCATCAGCGAGGACTATCTGTTATAGTTTCCACTTAAATCGGTAGGACTCACCTTTGATTAGTATATTACCATTCTATTTGATAATGTCAATATTCTGTTTATCAATTTTTTCCTTTATACAAAACGCGATGAATGTGAGCCCTTGTATAACTATATCTGTTTTCCAAGAACTGTTATACCATCATCGTTAACAATCCCGCATTTGGCATAGAACTCCCAGTTTTCTTTGATGGAGATTAGCTCCACTACACTGATGCCTTTCTCTTTCAGATGGATTTCAAGCTCTGCAAGAAGCAGCTTCCCAAAACCATGCTTCTTCCACTCCGGAATGACATATAATTCAGACACAAAAAAGAAATCTTCATCCGCATAAGGATCCACAAAGCCAAGTGCTGCTCCAATTAATCTGTCACCATCAAATGCAGCCACACCAAGAGACTCAAATCCAACAAGAATAGACTTGATTCGCCTCTGGGCTCTATCAATTTCCCACTTCTCATTCCATGGTTCCTCTGAATATGAGCTGGACATAGCTTCTGCCAGAGCAGGTATATCGTTTTCATTAACCAATCTATAATTCATAGCATTTTCCCTTAGTTCAGCTTCCAGATGGCCTTGCTGATTTCATATACTCCATCATGATACGAACCTTCTCCAGTAAAGAAAGTTTCAAATCCACATTTTTCCAGAACACGACCTGATGCAGCATTTTCAAGGAGGCGGATGCCATATACTTCTGTAATACCTACTTTTTCTGCTATCACAGGAAGAAATGCTTTAACTGCTTCAGTGGCATAACCATTTCCGGTATGCACCTTAGCAATATGGTATCCAATCTCCCATTTGCCGTCATCAATTGGCACAAGCTGAACATAGCCTATATTCTTATTTCCGTCTTTTGTGAGCACCGCATAAACCAATGGACCATCCGTAGAGCCATACTGAGACATCAAAAATTCTATAGTTTCCTTCGCGTCATCCAGTGTCTCAAACACTTCATCAGGTACAAATCTTCTTGTATCTTCATCAAGCGAATTCTTATGAACATCCATAGCCATATCCATTGTCATTTCTGTTATCACTAATCTTTCTGTTTCAATTAAAAAACTCATAATAATATCCTTCTAAACTTTCTGATATTTTTACAAATCTTATTACAAATCCTGTATTTCTCCCTTTGCAAAGAGATTATCTTTCCCCATTCCACACACATATGGATTACTGTCATACAAATGACAGACCTCAAGAAAGTCTTCTCTCTGTTTCGGGTCATTCATTATCTTTACTAATATTTCATTTGGAATAGTCCTTGCAAATGCCCCTGGTCCAGCAAGCGTTATATTCTTAACACCAAATCCTTTTAGGATATCCTCCAGCTCCTTCGGCATAAAATGATAGGTTATACACCAGGGAGCTTCACCTCGATCATAGGAAGTTTTCGCTTCCTCAATATCTCCAAGGAAACCGGTGTCATATGCCTTCAGTACATTTTCCTTATTAAATGAGAAGCCTTCTATCATCTGTTCTCTGGCGCTAATGCACCACTGCACCCACTCATCTTTACTATCCTTATCCAGAATAAACTGATTCTTCTGAAGTGGATTGGCAAGATATGGCAGTGAACCCAGACGACTGGAAACACTGATAAGAATTCGCTTCCTGCATATTCTTACCAGCTCTCCGATTACCTTTTCCTGATTGGGATAAGTATAGGAAATCGGTGCATCAAATGACATCACAAGATCAAAGGACTTATCAGCATATGCTGAAAGATCTTCCAGTTCGCCTTTTACAAATGTGATATTATCTATCACACCTTCTCGTTCAGCTATCTCCCTCGCCTTATCAATCATCGGCTGTGATATATCAAAATGAGTAACCTTAACCCCATGCTTCGCAAGAAGTATAGAAAACCTGCCACTTCCCGCTCCACCATCAAAGGCAGTCTCGATACCATCCAGTGACTGAAGAAGTTCTTTTTCAATATGCGACTTCTGAACTATATCATCTATAAATGTCTGCTCCCTGGCAGCTTCCAATTCACCCTTATCTGACTGGTTCCACATCCTTTCGGATATTTTCGTACTGTAATTCATCTCTATAACCTCTATCTTTTAATCGCATAAAATCTGTAAAGCTGCTCTTCACTTTCATAAATATCTTTATACATCCGAGTATCTTCTAATACAAATCCTGCCTTTTCTGCAATTTTCCATGACGGAACATTTGCATCACTTATGTTAGATAGTATTTCATCTTCAGCATAATGCTCAAAGAAATAAGCAATATATGCCTTAGCAGCCTCTGAGGCATAACCACTTTGTCTATATTCAGATCCAACAAACCAGACAATTCCTACTTTATCCATATCTTTATAATATGAAGTTCCAACACTTCCAATGACTCTTCCGTCTTCTTTTAGACATATTACATCAGCAATATAGTCTGATCTTGGATCATCCTTTTCAGAAAGGAGAGTTGCCTCATTTATCCAGTCACCTATCCACTCTGAACAGTGCTCATCGAACCCTACATCATTAAGACTTCCATCCTTCGCCATCTCAGCAAAGATTTTCTCATCGCCCGGTTCAATCGATCTTATGATAAGTCTCTCTGTTTCTATTCTCATATCTTTTTCCCTTTCACCTATGTATGTAGAGTCGGGTCATTTCAGGCTCATCGTCACCTTGGGCCATGCAAAAACCATCTACCATAAAACATTATCTTATTAATCCTGTTTTCACAACCTCATCTTTTATTATATCTAAACTTGAGACAAAAAAATCCCCAAGATAATATTTCCTTGGGGATAATAGCTTTATACTGCTTTTTTCTTTTCCTGTCCAACAATACGCCAGATGCTTTTCTCCGACAAACAAAACCTCTTGGAAATATCCTTGATCTTACATCCTGAAAGATAAGCATTATATATAGAATCATTTCTCTCTCGAAGCATCTGTCTGGTCTGATTTTTCTCACCCCAGCCAGCTTTTACCTCTTCTCTGCGGGGAATGTAAATGTTCGTTCCATCTGTATATTGCTGAATCATTTTTATTAATTCATGCGGAAGTACCTCTTCCGCTCTCAAATAGCCCATTCTTGCGCCTCCTAAAATATATTATCTTTTAGGGAGCATCGGCTATTACGAAATCATTTTAATATATTAAATCGCTATAGCCAATGCTATGCGCAAAACTCAGGTGTGGTCATACAAATATTTCCTCCTTTTTTTATCTCTGATTCAAAACATACAATAATAATCTGTATATGTCAACCATGGTATTTTAATAGCCATATTTTGAAAGCAGAACTCAACAAACGACTTATTATTCAGATTTGTGTTGCAACTGTATAATACCATATTTCAGCATCTCGCCTGTCGGCTCGATGTTTGGCTGCGCCATATCAGCTACGCTGATATGCAAGCCTTGCTTCGCAAGTCTTGGTTCTGCTTCGCAGAACGCATCCTCCGCTTCGCTTCGGACCCAAGGTGTATTAACATACACCTTGAGC
>OCTX012268984.1_pt1 | contig 12299 bp, 13 predicted proteins | sample 1539691 | NCBI WGS metagenome assembly OCTX01 (sample SAMN02144231, study PRJEB22623) | gut metagenome | biome: sheep rumen | host: Ovis aries | place: New Zealand
TTCACCGGCTCCTGGTCATAGGTCTCGGGGTTCATGAAGTAGTACAGATCGCCGTCGTTGTAGAGATACTCCATCGTGACGCGGTCAACGGTGGCATTCTCAAACTTGGCGGTGGGGTTGAAGGACGTCTCGGTCACGGCGCCGGTAATAACGTTCTTCATCTTGGTGCGGACGAAGGCCGCGCCCTTGCCGGGCTTGACGTGCTGGAATTCGACGACCTGCATGACCTGGCCGTCCATTTCAAAGGTAACGCCGTTTCTGAAATCGCCTGCAGTAATCATAGAGGGAACCTCCCGAATAGAATAGATAAGTTTAGCTGTATCATTTTACAGTATATCCGTTTATTTTGCAAGGTTTTTCTTTTCCGTGGCGCGAGCGGTCAGTTGTTCAGCACGATCAGCTCGCTCTTAGGGGCTTTGGTGATGACCTCGGCGCCGTCTTTCCGGATGATCATCACGTCCTCAATGCGCACGCCGAACCTGCCGGGGATATAGATGCCCGGCTCGGCGGAGCAGAGATCGTTCTCGGCCATGGGCGCCTCGCCGCGGGGGCCGGCCATGGGCGGCTCGTGGATGTCGAGACCCAGGCTGTGGCCGAAGCCGTGGCCGAAATAAGCCCCGTAGCCCGCCTTTTCGATCACGTCGCGGGCGGCCTGGTCGATCAGCTTGCCGGGTATGCCCGAGCGGGCGGCCGCAATGCCGGCCAGCTGGGCCTCCAGCACGGTGTAGTAGACCGTTTTCATCTCCTCGGTGGCGTGGCCCACGGCTACGGTGCGGGTCATGTCGGAGCAGTAGCCGTCGGAGAGGCTGCCAAAGTCCATGGTAATGAAGTCGCCGTCGCGGATCACGGTGTCGCCCGGCACGCCGTGGGGCATCGAGGTGTTCTTGCCCGTGACGACGATGGGATCAAAGGAGTTGCCCTCGCTGCCGAAGCGGAGCATATAGTAGACGAGCTCCGCCATGACCTCTTTTTCGGTCATGCCCGGCTTGATGATGTGCAGCACCTCCTCCAGCGCCTTTTCGCTGATGCGCTGGGCACGGATCATGCTGGCGATCTCCTCGTCGTTCTTGCTGGCGCGCAGACCCATCATCAGGTCGCCGGCGGGCAGAAAACGGCGGCCCAGCAGCTCTTCCCAGGCTGCCCAGCGCGCGTGGCTGAGCTTTTCGTCCTCGGCGGCCAGTTTTTCCGTCCCGTTCTCCTCCAGCGCGCCGCGGATGAGGGAGGAAAGGCTGTGCTCGCGGTCGAACATCCGCACGTCGCAGCAGCTCCCGGCAATCTTTTCGGCAGCCTCGATGTAACGCGAATCGGTCAGCAGCCAGGCCTTTTCACGGCCCACCACCACGGCACCGTCGGTAAAGGCGAAGCCGGTGGCATAGCGCTGGTTCTTCTCGTCGGTAAGTAGGATGGCGTCAAGGCCCTGGCGGCAGAGCGCTTCCTGAATGCGTTTGATGTTGTTCATATTCCTGTCTCCTCTGAAGTGGGCCGCGGGAAGGTCACGACAAAGACCGAGCCCTGCGGCTTATTTTGTCCGACGGCAATGGTGCCGCCGTGCGCCAGTACGGCGTCATGTACGATACTCAGACCCAGTCCGCTGCCGCCGGAGGCGCGTGAGCGGGCCTTGTCCACCCGGTAGAAACGGGCGAATACGTTCAAGCGGTCCTCCTCGGGGATGCCGATGCCGGTGTCGGCCACCGTCAGCAGGATCTTGTCGTCTGCGGCGTTGACCTTCACCTGCACCGAGCCGCCGGGGACGTTGTATTTCACGGCGTTTTCCATCAGGTTGAAGATGATGTGGAACATATCGTCGGTGTTCGCCATGACGACACAGCCATCGTCAAGCTCACAGCGGAGCTTCACGTCCTTCTCCTCTGCCAGAGGCCGCAGCACGGCCAGGGCATCCACAGCCACCTGCTTGAGATCCACCGGCTCGGGGATCATCTGCACGCCGTCGTCCAGGCGCGAGAGATCCAGCAGCTTTTCCGTGGTGCGCTGCAGCCGCTCGGCCTCGTGGCCGATGTCGGAGGCAAATTCCCGCATGGTGTCGCTGTCCATGCTGCCGCTCTGCACGATGCTGTCGGACAGCAGACGGATCGAGGCCAGCGGGGTCTTCAGCTCGTGGCTGGCGTCGGAGACGAAACGGCGGCGCTGCTTTTCCGTGTCCTCCAGGCGGGCGGTAAGCTGATTGAACTCGTTGCCGAGCTCGGTGATCTCATCGCTGCCGCGGGTGACGAGACGGTGGGCATAGTCGCCGCCGGCAACGATGCGGATCGAACGGACCAGCTCCCGCATGCGCTGCAGCAACACAGTGGAAAACAGCACGGCAAAGAGCAGCGCCACCGCGCCGATGACCAGGGAGATGTGCATCAGGCTCCGCTGGATGTCGCTCATCAGATCGGCGCGCTCGCGGTCAATCTCCACGAGATAGACAGCGCCGATTATGGCGCCGCGCCTGTATACGGGCATGGCGTAGGAGCTGGAAAAGGCCTCGCTCGTGAAATGTGAGCGGAACACGCTCTTGCCGCCGAGAGAGGACAGGATGTCCGCGATGTCGGTCACGGCGCCGGCCGTGCCGGCGTCGTCATAGACCACGGTGCCGTCCTCGCGGGTGACCAGCGTGCGGGAGTAGCCGCCCAGATCCAGCAGCTGCAGCACCTCGCGCACGCTCTCCGGAGAGAGACGATCCAGGCCGGACAGGGACGAGGCGATGACCGAGACCTGGGAGGAGATGGCGCTGCGCTTTTCCTCAAAGATCAGATCCCGCGAACTGGTCAGCGGATAGATGTTGAGGATCACCAGAAAGATCAGCAGCACTGCGGCAATGAAGGCGAGGAGCTGGATACGGATACTGTGCATGGCGCCTCCTCAGCTTTTGCCGTCGGCGAAGAAATAGCCGACGCCCCACTTGGTGATGATGTATTCCGGCTGGGCGGGATTTCGCTCCAGCTTTTCACGCAGACGCCGGATGTGCACGTCCACCGTACGGGTGTCGCCCTGATAGTCGTAGCCCCAGACGAGATTGAGCAGATTCTCGCGGCTGTACACGCGGCCCGGATTTTTCATCAGAAACTCGATCAGGTCAAACTCCTTCATCGTCAGTTCCACGCTCTTGCCGTCCTTGTAGGCGCTGCGGCGTTCGGAGTCGATGGAGATATGGCCGCGCTGCAGAACGGCGGCGGGCTGCGGCACGGCGATGGAGGCCCGACGCAGCAGCGCGCGCACGCGGGCCTTGAGCTCCAGAATATCAAAGGGCTTGGTGACATAGTCGTCCGCGCCCGACTCGAATCCCATCAGCAGATCGGCGCTTTCACTGCGCGCCGTGAGCATGATCACCGGCACGGTGGAAAAGCCGCGGATCTCCTGACAGGCCTGCAGCCCGTCCTTCTTCGGCATCATCAGATCCAGAATGATCAGATCATAGCGCTCTTCCCGCGCCATGTTGACGGCTGTTTCACCGTCATAGCAGCAGTCGACGGTATAGCCCTCGCTTTCAAGATTGAACTTGATGCCCTTGACCAGCAGCACCTCGTCGTCGACGACCAGGATCTTCATGCTTCCTCCCTCCTTCGTCAGAAATTAAGTTGCTTTTTTCTCCCGCACTCATTATAATAACCATACTATACCACATTCCGTGAAAAACGGGAGAGCAAAATGAAAAAATTCAGAATAATCCCCTTTATCTTAACAATCTGCCTGCTCTTCACGCTCCTCTCGCCCTGCGCATCCGCGACGGACGAGCCGACGTTGCACAGCGCAAAGGCCGTCGTCCTGGCCGATATGGACTCCGGAAGACTGCTCTATACCCTCAACGCCGACGAGCAGCGCTCCCCGGCCAGCCTGACCAAGATCATGACCGTGCTGCTGGCGATCGAGGCCATCGAGCGCGGCGAGGTCACGCTGGAGGAAATGGTCACGGCACAGGAGGACTGTCTCGAGGGACTCAATTCCGACTCCAGCACCTCCGACATTCGCCCCGGCGAGATCATGAGCTATCAGGACCTGCTCTACTGCGCGATGGTCCACAGCGCCAATGAGGCCTGCAACATCATTGCCCACCGCGTCTCCGGCAGCGTCGGCGCCTTTGTGGAGCTGATGAACAAGCGCGCCGCGGAGCTGGGCTGTACCAACACCCATTTTGCCGATCCCAACGGACTGTCCAACGAGGACCACTACACCACGGCCTACGAGATGTATCTGATCACCCGCGAGGCGCTGCGCCATTCCCTGTTCGCGGAGATCTGCAACACCAAGGGCTATGACATGCCGGCCACGAACCTGAGCCGCGCCCGTTCTTTTGCCAACTCCAACGCGCTGATCTCCCCGGACTCCGATTACGGCAGCAGCTACCTCTATCCCTTTGCCGCAGGCGTCAAAACGGGCTTTACCCAGCGCGCGGGCTACTGTCTGGTCTCCACGGCGGAGAAGGAAGGCGTCCATCTGCTGGCGGTGGTCATGGGCTGCGACGGCTGGCTCAACACCGGCATCGAGGAATATGAAAACTTCACCGACACCATCGCGCTCTACGACTGGGCCTTTGACAATTTCGCCTACCGCACGGCGGTCTCCTCCACCAATGTGGTCACACGCGTACATGTGGACATGGCCTCCGAGGAGGACGCCAACGTCAATCTCCGCGCCCAGAGCGACGTTTCCCTGCTTCTGCCGAAGGATCTGGATCTCTCCGATATCCGGCTGGAGCCGACAGTTTATGATGAGATGCTGGTAGCGCCCATCAATGCCGGGACCGTGCTGGGCCGGGCGGACATCGTGATCGGAGGAGAGAATTACGGCCGGATCAATCTGGTCAACGCCGCGGAGGTGGAGCTTTCCCGCAAGGAGTTTATGAGCCAGCGCGTCCACGAGACGCTCTCGCGTCCCTGGATCGTGGTGCTGCTGGTCTTCATCGTGCTGCTCGCGGGCGGCTATTTCGTCCTGGTGCTGCGTTACCGGGCGCAGCGCCGGAAGTATCTGCGCCGCAAGCGTGAGCTGGCCGCTCGCCGCGCCGCGCGCGAGCGCAGCGCCGATCCGCCCCTGCCCGTCGAAAGCACCCAGCGCTTTGCCGCCTATATCGACGAGGAAATGGAAAAGAGAAAGAAAAAATAGCCAAACCGTTTGCCGCCGCAGAGGAACTGCGGCGGCTTTTTTTACAAAAAAAACAGTGGATATTTCCCGCGCGTTGTGATATCCTTGCTTGCGTTGCAAAGCCGCGCCGCGCGCGGGGCCTTGCCGAGCTTTTGTTCACAGAGGGTGATACCTATGCACAGAAACCGGATCCTTGGGGAAAACCGCACGCCCGGCGCGATCGCGGCAAACATGCTGATCGCAACGGCAAGCCTGTTTTTAAACGGCTTCGGCGTCTATCTTACGATCCAGGCCAACATCGGCGCGGGCCCCTGGGACGTTTTGAACCTGGGGCTGTCCAGAAGCCTGGGCATCCTGTACGGAAATGCTTCCATCTGCGTGTCCTACGCCATCCTGGCCGTTGACGCGCTGATGCGTGAGCCGATCGGCATTGATATGTTCATTGACGCGCTCGTCGTCGGCAAGGCGGTGGATTTCTTCAACCGGCTGAACCTTGTCCCGCCCTGCCGCTCGCCGCTGGTGGGCATCCCGGTCATGCTGCTCGGGCTGGTGGTGATCGCCTATACCCAGTATGCCTATATGGCGGCCGCCCTGGGCTGCGGGCCGCGGGACACGCTGATGGTGGGGCTGGCAAAGCGGCTGAAGAGGCTGCCCATCGGCGCTGTCAGCATCGCGCTGCTCAGTCTGGTCACGCTCGTTGGCGCTCTGCTGGGCGGCCCGGTGGGCGTCGGGACGCTGATCTTCGCCTTCGGCGCCGGTCCGATCATGCAGCTGGCGTTCCGCACGGTGGGCTTTGACGCGACGAAGGTGCGCCATCAGCATTTGACCGAATCCGTCAAGATCCTTCTTTCGAAAAACCGACAGAGGCAGTCTGCCTGAAGAGAGAAAAACCGCAAAGCACCGTCCGGGTCTGACCCGGGCGGTGCTTTGCGCATCGGAAAGGGGAGAAGTGCAGGCGGCGTCTATTCTTCGGAGGCGTGTTCGAAGAGAAGCGTCTGCCGGATGTACGGCCTGAGGGAGTCATCAACCGTGAAACGGACGTGATCGCGGATCGAGATCCCTTCGCCCCAGCGGACATAGGCCATGGGGACCTCGCAGGGCCAGACGCCGCGCCTCGACGGCTGCTCGTCCAGACAGTCCGGGACCTGGGAGCCCTGCTGCTTCCATAAAAAAGAGGAATCCCGGATGCTGACGTTCCGGATCGGAGACTCTTTTTCGCCGGCGATTGTGATCGCCCCCTCACAGGTGAGGGAAAGATGATCCAGAAATACCGTGTCGATCGGGCCGGGAAGCCGCTCGACGCCGGCTCGCTGTGTGGCCGAGAGAAAGACGCCCTCCCCCTTGCCCCACCACACGACGACCTCCGCATCCTGCCGGACCCTGTCGCGGTAGCGGCGCGTGCTCCCGGAGATGTGGTGGATCGAGATGTCGTGGATCCGTCCCCCGTCCCGGGACCAGATGCCGATGCCCCTGCTGCAGGAGTCCACGATACAGTCGCTCATGGTCACGTGGTGGATCTCTCCCCAGGTCTCCGTCCCGATCTTCAGCGCGGAGGAATGGGAGCGGAGGATACAGTTTGAAATCAGAATATGGGAGCAATCGCCGTATTTCCGGCTCATCGGCGCCGTGGTCTTGATGACGATGGCGTCGTCGGCACAGCGGATGATGCAGCCGCGAATGATCACGTTCTGACAGCAGTCCGGATCGATCCCGTCGTTGTTGGGGCCCCGCTCGTTGTTCTCGATCCGGATCCCGTCGATCAGCACATTCCGGCAGCCGGCCATGTGCAGCGTCCAGAAGGCGGCGTCATAGAAGGTCACGTCCTTTACGGTCAGGTTCCGGACATCCTCCAGGAAGCTCATGCGCGGACGGAAGGAGCGCACCTTCAGCGGGCTTTCGTGACTGCCGCCGTCCGCGTCGTCCTCGAAAAAGACCTCTCTGCCCCGGCCGTCGATCCGCCCGAAACCGGATATCGTTATGTTTTCGGCGTGCCTGGCCAGAAGAAAGCAGCCGCCCTCCCAGCCGGTGTCGCGGTTGTCGTCTTCAAGGGAGCCCAGCATATCCGGCATATCAGCCGGATCAAGGCTCGCGATCAGCTCGGCGCCGCTCTCCAGATGAAGCTCGACGTTTGATTTCAGGCAGAGCGTGCCGGAAAGGAATTTCCCGGCGGGAACGACCACGCGGCCGCCGCCGGCGGCCGTGCAGGCGTCTATGGCAGCTTGAATGGCGGCGGTGTTCAGGGCCTTCCCGTCTCCCAGCGCGCCGAAATCGCCTATGTTGCAAGTCATTTTTTCTTTCTTCCTCCCCGGAATCCTTGTTGTGTGTTTTTCATTATAACAGACAATTCCGCGCTGCTCAAGCTGCGCAATGCGCCGGAAGAGACGCGCATAAGAAAAATGCGCCTGCAAATACTATCCGTGACATGAGATAGAAAAGCAGGAGGTTTTTTCATATGAAAGCAACCGGAATCGTGCGGCGGATCGACGATCTGGGCCGGGTCGTGATCCCCAAGGAGCTGCGCCGCACCATGCGTCTGCGGGAGGGCGCCCCGCTGGAGATCTTTACCGAGAAGGACGGAGAGTTGATCTTTAAAAAATACTCGCCCATCGGCGAGCTGGGGGAGTTTGCCGCCGACCTGTGCGACAGCCTGCGCAGGGCGGCGGATGCCACGGCCGCGGTGTGCGACCGCGACAGCGTGATCGCCGTGGCGGGCGGCGTGAGAAAAGAGCTGATGGGGAAGAGCGTCAGCAGCGAGCTGGAAAAGATCATGGACAGGCGCGAGTTCTACCGCCGCAGCGGCGCGCAAGCCGTTCCGGCCTGTGAGGGAGCGGAGAAGTACGCCGTATCCGTCGCGGCGCCGATCCTCTGTGAGGGCGACGTGGCCGGCTGCGTGCTGTTCCTGTCCCAGGAGGCGGGAAAGGGCGGCAGCGAGGCGGAGGAAAAGCTGGCCCGGGCCGCCGCGCATTTCCTCGGCCGCCAGATGGAGGGATAAGTTCCCTCTTGCAAGTTGTGCCGACACATGGTAAAGTGAGACCGGGAAGCGGGTACGCAGATTGTCGGCGACCGTTTGCCAATACAAGAAAGGAGAACGGACGAGTGAGAATTTCCTGCTGAGTTTTCGGGTATGACAGACGCGGCTCCGGGTGGAGACCGCGGACTTTGTCGTGCCTGCCGACGCGCAGGAAAAACGTTTCACCGGCCGTTTATGAGAGCGGGCTTTTATGCGCCCCAGCCCTCCGTGCAGCCGCGGGATTTTTCCTGCGGCCGCACTTTTTATATATAAGGAGGACACGACATGGCGCAAATCAAGGTCTCGGATCTGACCTTTGCCTATCCGGGCAGTTACGACAATATTTTCGAACATACGAGCTTTCAGTTCGACAGCGACTGGAAGCTGGGCTTTATCGGCCGCAACGGCCGCGGCAAGACGACCTTTTTGAAGCTCTTGATGAGGGAATATCCCTTTCAGGGGCGTGTCGACGCGCCGATGGCCTTCGACTATTTTCCCTTTGCGGTGCCGCATCCCGGATCCCTGGCCGGAGAGGTGTGCGAGGAGATCGACCCCGATGTGCCGTCCTGGCGGCTCGCGCGCGAGATGGCAGCGCTTGGGCTGGGTGAAGACGTGCTCTGGCGGCCGTTCGACACACTCTCAAAGGGGGAGCAGACCAAGCTGCAGCTCTGCCTGCTCTTCGCGCGGGAAAACCGGTTTCTGCTCATCGACGAGCCGACCAACCACCTTGATATCCGCGGCCGAGAACTGGTCAGCCGGTACCTGAACATGAAAAAGGGCTTTCTTCTCGTCAGCCATGACCGCACCTTTCTCGACGGCTGCGTGGACCACATCCTGTCGCTCAATCGCGCCGAGATCGAGGTGCAGCGGGGAACCTTTTCTTCCTGGTGGGAGAACCGGCAGCGGCAGGATGCCTTTGAACTGGCGGAAAATGAGAGATTAAAGAAGGACATCCGGCGCCTGCAGGCTGCGGCGCGGGAAAAGGCACAGTGGTCCGACACCGCCGAGCGTCGAAAGACGGGCATCGACCGAACGAAGGTGGACAACGTCAAGGGCTGGGCGCCGCTGCAGGGAGCCAAGTCCAAAAAGCAGATGGCCCGTGCCAAGGCCATCGAAAAGCGGCGTGACGCCGCGATCGAGGAGAAACAGGGGCTGCTGAAAAATCTCGAGGAGGTCGAGGCGCTCAAGCTCATCCAGCCGCCTTTTTACACCGACCGGCTCGTCGAGCTGCGCGCGCTTTCCGTCGACTACGGCGCCGGAGCGCTCTTTGCCCCGCTGTCTCATACGCTGCGGACGGGCGATCGCGTCGCGCTGATCGGCCCGAACGGCAGCGGCAAGTCCAGCGTCATCAAGCTCATCTGCGGCGGGGAGATCCCGCACACCGGTCTCTGCGAGACGGCGAGCCGTCTTGCGATCTCCTATGTGCCGCAGGACACGGGCTTTCTGCGCGGCGATCTGAAGGATCTTGCCCGCGAGAAAGGCATCGACGAGAGCCTGTTCAAGGCGATCCTGCGCAAACTGGACTTTTCCCGCGTCCAGTTTGAAAAGGACATGGCCGATTACAGCGCGGGGCAGAAGAAAAAGGTGCTGCTGGCGGCGAGCCTGTGCGAATCGGCGCAGCTGCACATCTGGGACGAGCCGATGAACTATGTCGACGTCTATTCGCGCATGCAGCTTGAAGAGCTGATCCTGCAGAGCCGCCCGACGCTGCTCTTTGTCGAGCACGACCGCGCCTTCTGCGACAGGGTCGCCACCGCGAAGATCGAATTGGGAAAGAGCGCAGAGAGCGCCGCCGTAACTTTTTGAAACTTTTTTCGCAAAAGAGGCGGAAAAGCCCTTGACTTTCCCCAAAATCCCGGTATAATAATATGGCCTGTCCGAAAAGACGGGTACAATTCCTTGCTCCCGACCAAAGAGCGGGGGCCAAATGACCAGAAGGAGGTGCAACCATGGCAAAAGCAAGCGAAAAGTACGAGGTAATGTACATCATCAACCCCAATTTCTCCGAGGAGGAGACCGCGGCGGTTGTTGAGAAGTTCAAGGCACTTGTTGAGGCTAATGGTACGCTCGACGAAATCGAGGAGATGGGTAAGCGTAAGCTCGCTTACGAGATCAACTACATTTCCGAAGGCTACTATGTCCTCATGAAGTTCACCAGCGCCCCGGAATTCCCGGCCGAGCTGGACCGTATCCTCGGGATCACCGACGGCATCCTGCGTCGCCTGATCACCATGCGCGCGGAATAAGGAGAGGCACATGCTCAACCACATCACGATCATGGGCCGTCTCACCCGCGATCCGGAGCTCCGGATGACCCAGTCCCAGACGCAGGTCGCGTCCTTCACGCTCGCTGTTGACCGCGATTTCGGCGGCCGCGACGGCGGGGAGAAGCAGACCGACTTCATCGACTGCGTTGCATGGCGTCAGACCGCCGAGTTCGTCAGCAAGTATTTTACCAAGGGCCGCATGGCGGTCGTCTCCGGACGGCTGCAGAGCCGGAAATGGGAAGACCGTGACGGCAACAAGCGGACCAGCTGGGAAGTCGTTGTTGACAACGTTTACTTCGGCGACAGCCGCCGCGACGGCGCAGAATCTACCGACAGCCGCAGCAGCTTTGCGAGCTACGAAGCGCCGAAGAGCAGCCCCAGGGCCTCTTCCCCGTTTGAAGAGCTCGAGGGCGACGACGGCGAGCTGCCGTTCTAAGGAATAAAAAAAGGAGGATACAGCTTTGGCTTTCGATAAAAACACCCCCAAGAACCACAAGCGCAGAAAAGTCTGCCAGTTCTGCGTCGACAAGGCCACCTTTATCGACTATAAGGACACGGCAAAGCTCCGCCACTACCTGTCCGAGCGCGGCAAGATCCTGCCCCGCCGCACGACCGGTACCTGCGCGATGCATCAGCGCGAGCTGACCGAGGCGATCAAGCGTTCCCGCCAGATCGCTCTTCTGCCCTACGTTCTCGACTGATTATCTCGATACGCAAACGTCCCTTCCCGACCGGGAAGGGACGTTTTTTCTTTTCGCTGTATCGCGCCGCTCAGCGCAGGTCCGCCGTCTCGCGCAGATAGTCCGCCAGCACGCTCTCGCTGGCCGCGGCGACGACAGTGCTCTTCTCCGCCGTGAGGGCGAGGGGGCTGCCGTCGGCTCTGCGGCACACGCCGCCCGCCTCTTCCACGATCAGCGCCCCGGCGGCGTAATCCCACAGCGACAGATCCAGCTCGAAATACAGCCCCGCGCGCCCGGCGGCCACACTGCACAGATCCAGCTCCGCCGTGCCCTCGCGCCGCACGTCCAGGCTCTTCTCAAACATCCGCCGCGCCAGCGCGAAGGTCTTGTCCGACAGATCGGGCCGGTAGGGCGCCGTGCCGAAGCAGACCACGCTGTTTGCAAGCTCATCCTCCGCCGTGCGGATCTCGCGGCCGTTGAGGAAGGCCCCGCCGCCGCGGACGGCGTGGAACATCTCACCGAGATAGGGGTTGCAGACCGCCGCGGCCTGCACCGCGCCCTTCTCGGCATAGGCCACGGAAATACAGCTGTGGGAAAAGCCGCGGACAAAGTTCATCGTGCCGTCGATGGGGTCGATGATGAACAGCTGCGGTGAGTCGAGCTTTTCCCGCTCGTTCATCTCCTCGCAGAAAAAATGCGCCTCCGGCACGGCGGCGCGCAGCTCGTCCATTAAAAGCTGCTGCACGGCCCGGTCGTACTGGGTCACCACATCCCGGGCGCCGCTTTTGCGCTCGGTCATCACGCCGTGGGCGTGAAGGATCAGCTCGGCGGCCTTGCGCTCCGCCGCCTGCATAACCGTACAGATCTCGTTGCTTGTCATGGTTTTCCCCCATCCTTTCAAAGCTGAAAACAGTATAGCACGGGAAGCGAAGGAAAGAAAGAGGGGAGGAGAAAATGAAGTCCGTTCCATATAATGAGGACAGAATGGCGAAAAGCCAAGACGCTTTTTGCCGCGCAGCTTTGCTGCGCCCCAAAGCCTGTATGCGCAGCTGTGCACGCCTCTGCGATGACGGAGAGGCCTTTTCTTTACGAAACGGCATCGGGCCGTGACAAAACAAAGTCCTTCAAATGGGACAGTACTTTGTGTTATACTGAAAAAAGAGAAAAAGAAACTGCAGCAGTCAAGAAAAGTGGACACAAAAAATCATAAGACAGAAAGGACAATTCACGAAAGTAGACAGATACAATAAAAGTGAAGAAAGA
>OCTX014519182.1_pt1 | contig 12288 bp, 5 predicted proteins | sample 1539691 | NCBI WGS metagenome assembly OCTX01 (sample SAMN02144231, study PRJEB22623) | gut metagenome | biome: sheep rumen | host: Ovis aries | place: New Zealand
CTGCTCACCATCATCTGGGACCGCGACGGCCAGCACTATCATCAGGGACAGGGTCTCACGCTGATGGTCAATGGTAAGACGGTGGCAAACAGAAAAGATATTGGAAAACTGATTTACAAATGAGAAAAATCCTTCTACATGCATTGCTGCTGATGACAATAGCCGCCAGTGCACAGAGTTACGAAACGCAGTTCACACGGTCGCTCCACGATGTGATGGACGATGTGCAGTCACGCTTCGGTATCCGTTTGAAATATGACATGGACACCACGGGATTGAAAGTGGCCTATGCCGACTTCCGCATCCGTCCCTATTCTGTGGAGGAGACGTTGACGAATCTGCTGTCACCCTTTGATTTCAAACCAGTCTTCCAACAAGGAAACCTTTGGAAAGTGAAACGGTATGAATATCCTCGTCGTCAGCCCGCCGATGGTAAAAAACTCATCAGTTGGCTGAGTTCCCTATATAATAATAAGGAACAATGGGAAGCCCGTCGCGATACCCTTCGCATTGAGGTGAGGAAACGATTAGGCATTGATGCCCTGTTGAGTCAATGTGTGATGGAGAGAAATGAGTTCGGACCTGTCAGGAAGCACGATGGATATACCGTTCAGAACTTCCGGTTGTCTACCGTCAACGGTCATACCCTATGTGGAAGCATCTATTCACCTGTTGCACTGTCTTGGAAAAAGGGAAAGTTCGACAGGGATGGAGTCCGAAAGCGTGGAAAGTATCCGTTGATTGTGTGTCCCAACGGCCATTTCAACGGCGGACGTTACAATGCAGACCTTCAGAAACGCTATGCCACGCTGGCCCGCATGGGTGCTGTCTGCGTAAGCTACGACCTGTGGGGATGGGGTGAGAGCGAGGATGAAGTGGGTGCCGAGGCACACCACACCAGTGAAGCCCATGTGATGCAAGCCTATAACGGATTACGCATTCTCAACCTCTTATCTATGCAAAAGGACATCGACCCCCAGCGCATCGGTGTCAACGGAGGATCAGGTGGTGGCACACAGTCGGTACTCCTCTCCGTCCTTGACGATCGCTTTACTGCATCCTGTCCTGTGGTCAGCATGTCATCATGGTTCGATGGCGGCTGTCCCTGTGAGAGTGGCATGCCCATACAGCTCAGTGGTGGTGGCACCTGTAATGCAGAACTTGCCGCCCTCTTCGCCCCCAAGCCGATGATGGTGGTCAGTGACGGTGGCGATTGGACCAGTACGACACCAGAATTGGAATTCCCCTATCTGCAGAGGATTTACGGTTTCTACGGTAAACAGGATCAAGTGCGCAATGTCCATCTTCCTAATGAACGCCACGATTTCGGTCCCAACAAGCGACAGGCTGTCTATGACTTTTTCATTGACGTCTTCGGTCTTGACCGTAGTAAGCTGAATGAAGGAAAGGTAACGATTGAAAACGAGAGTACCCTCCGGTTCTCACCTAAAAAATAAATCCATGAAGACAAGTACCGAACCCATGACATACGAGCAACCCCCATTATCTGACCTGTTCACAGCACGTCCCACAACAGGTCAGATCGTCCTCGTTGTGCTAATCCTTTTGACGGCACTCTTCTCGCAAACAGCCAAGGCAGACAGTCCTCACTTGCTATGGTACAACAAGCCAGCCATGACATGGACGCAAGCCTTGCCTGTGGGAAACGGTGTGCTGGGTGGAATGGTGTTCGGGACTCCCACCGTGGAACGCATCCAGCTGAATGAGGAAACCATATGGGCAGGACAGCCTAACAACGTATGCAATCCTGATGCCCGTGAGTATCTTCCGAAGGTACGTCAATTGATTTTCGAGGGAAGATACAAGGAAGCACAGGAACTGGCCAATGAGAAAGTAATGCCCGTTGGTGCAGGACAGAACATGGGAATGCCCTATCAGCCCTTCGGTGATGTATCCATTGCCATGCCAGGACATGCCGCATATAGTGGTTATGAGCGTTTCCTCGACATTGACAATGCCCGTTCTGTTGTAAGATACAGTGTTGACGGCGTACAATATGAGCGCGAGACCATTGCTCCATTGGGCAGTAAGGTCATTGCCGTGCATTTCACAGCCTCACGTCCTGGCATGATCACGTTTACAGCCTCTCTGTCATCTCCCCACACCGATGTGCTTATTGGCAGTGAAGGTAACGAGGCTACGCTCCTGGGTGTTTCTGCCAAGCATGAGAACCTGAAGGGAAAGGTACGTTTCCAAGGCAGGATGGCAGCTCAGGCAACAGGTGGAACCATCATGCAGAACGATGGTCAGCTCAGTGTGGTGCGTGCCGATGAGGTCACATTGTATATTACCGTTGGTACCAATGTCATGAGCTACAAGGACATCACTGGCGATGAGGTCAGACAGAGCAAGGAACGCTTACATGATGCCATGACCTTGGGCTATGCACACCTAAGAGAGCGTCATGAACAAATCTATCACCAATACTACGACCGTGTGAAACTGGATCTTGGTGACAACCTCTTTCCGGGTGTTCCCACCGATGTACGTATCGACCGCTTCCGCGAGCACGCTGACAACCACCTTGTCACGACCTATTTCCAATTCGGACGCTATCTGCTGATTTGTTCTTCACAGCCTGATAACATCAACCCCGCTAACCTGCAAGGTATCTGGAACGAGAAAATGTTTCCCTCATGGGACTCCAAATACACGACAAACATCAATCTGGAGATGAACTACTGGCCTTCAGAGGTCACGAACCTGACAGAGATGAACGGTCCGCTGTTCCGTCTGATTCAGGAGATCAGCGTTACAGGACGTGAAACGGCAAAGAAAATGTATGGTGCCGATGGCTGGGTTCTTCACCACAATACCGATCAGTGGCGTATTACAGGACCTGTTGACCGTGCTACAAGTGGTCTATGGCCCACGGGGGCAGGCTGGATTTGCCGTCATCTCTGGGAGCATTACCTCTTCACAGGTGACAAGGAGTTCCTGCGCCGCTCCTATCCCATCATGCTTGAAGCAGCACGGTTCTACAGTCAGATACTTGTCAAGCATCCCACCAAGAACTGGCTTGTCATCTGTCCTGGTGAATCACCTGAGCATGGAGGCAAAGGGCGTCCCAGTCCTCTGGATGCTGGTGTAACCATGGATAACCAGATCTTGTTCGAGCTCTATACCGAAGTATTGGAAGCAGCAAAAGTCATCAACGACCATGACGCCCTGCTCGATGTACTGAAAGAGCAGTTACGGCAGTTGCCACCCATGCAAATAGGAGAATGGGGACAGCTGCAGGAATGGCTCGACGACCTTGACGATTCCAAAGACGATCACCGTCATTTCTCCCACCTGTATGGTCTGTATCCCAGTAACCAAATATCCCCTTACCGCACCCCTGCCTTATTCCAAGCTGCACGCACCTCGTTAACGGCACGCGGTGATGTGTCCACGGGATGGTCTATGGGATGGAAGGTATGCTCCTGGGCACGTTTCCTCGATGGAGAACATGCCTACAAACTCATACAAGACCAGCTCACACTCACCGCCGACACCTTCCTCATCTTCGGTTCCGTGAAGCAGAAGGGAGGTACCTATCCCAATATGTTCGATGCCCATCCCCCCTTCCAGATAGACGGAAACTTCGGATGTACGGCAGGTATCGCCGAGATGTTGGTACAGAGTCATGATGGTTTCATCTTCCTGCTTCCAGCACTCCCCAGTATCTGGAAAAACGGTTCCGTGAAAGGCTTGAAGGCACGGGGAGGCTTCGAGGTTGATCTCGAATGGCGTAACGGAAAGCTCACCCATGCCACCATCCATTCAACCCAAGGTGGACAGTGCCGCATCCGCTCCTATGTACCCCTCAAGGGGAAGTCATTGAAATCAGCCAAGGGAAAGAACGCCAATCCCGCTTTCTCCCTGACAGACACCCCTGCTCCTATCGTCAGTCCAAAGGCAGGAATCACATCCCCATCCTTAAAGAAGACATACCTATACGACTTGTCCACAGAGGCAGGCTCCACCTATATCATTCAATAAAAAACAAAGAAACAGAATATGAAAAGATCACTGCTTATCATCCTGCTGGCAACCCTTTGCATGGGTTTGTCGGCTGCCAATGACAAAAAACCATGGGATAACGGACGCCTCCGGGTTTCTGAGAACCAGCGTTTCCTGATGCATGAGAACGGCACACCCTTCTTCTGGCAGGGAGAAACAGGCTGGCTGTTACCGGAACGCCTCGACCGCGCAGAAGCAGCCTGGTATCTTCAGCGTTGCCGTGAAGCCGGGTATAACGTGGTACAGATACAAGTCATCGATGGTGTACCTGCCTACAATATCTACGGTCAGCCTTCCAATATCAACGGATGGGATTTCTCTGGCATCAACCGCAAAGGTGTCTATGGCTACTGGGATCATCTGGACTATATCATCGATTTAGCCCATCAGAACGGTATATACATCGGTATGGTATGTATCTGGGGAGGACTGGTAAAGGCTGGCATGCTCAGTGTGGAAGATGCGAAGAAATACGGAGCCTTCCTGGCCAACCGCTATAAGAACAAGCCGAACATCATCTGGTTCATGGGCGGTGATATCCAAGGTGACATCAAACCTGAGGTGTGGAACGCCCTTGCCAATAGCATCAAGAGCATCGATAAGAACCACCTGATGACCTATCACCCCCGTGGTCGTTATACCTCCGCCAAATGGTGGAGCAAGACACCATGGATGGATTTCCATACTTTCCAGAGCGGGCACCGCAAATACGGACAGCGCATGGGAAATGCCGACTATCCCATTCCCGACAATACCGAGGAGGACAACTGGATGTACGTGGATTCCACCTGGGCCTACAAGCCTATCAAACCCGTACTCGATGCCGAACCCAGCTACGAGGATATCCCCATGGGACTGCATGACAAGAACGAGCCCCGCTGGCAGGCATGGGATGTGCGCCGCTATGCCTATTGGAGCGTCTTTGCCGGCAGCTGCGGTCATACCTACGGGCACAACGCCATCATGCAGATGCTGAAGCCTGGCTACCCCACTTCGTATGGTGATGCCGGTGATGTGAAGACCTGGTATCAGGCACTCAACGACCCTGGCTTCAATCAGATGAAATACCTGAAGCAGCTCATCCTCACCTTCCCCTATTTCGAGCGCGTGCCCGACCAAAGCATCATCGTGGAGAACGGGAAGCAATACAACCGTCTCATTGCCACACGAGGCAATGATTATCTCTTGGTGTATAACTATACTTCACGAGAGATGAAACTTGACCTCACGAAGATTTCCGGACAGAAGAAAAACGTGTGGTGGTACAATGTCAGCAACGGTGAACTGCTCTATCTGGGAGAATTCGACTCGAAGGTCATCACTTTCCGACCTCGTAAGAGCATTTCTGCCGGATTCATCGACGATGGTGTCCTTATAGCTGTTGATAGCAACAAGGGGTATATCGGTAAGAATCAGACAGAGATTTCCGCACAGACACTGGCAGGGAAAGCACGCGACCTGAATGAGTAAACGGTCTCAACGCTCCGAGTAAGCACGATAAACACGCTGGGAGAATGACATCAACGTAATGGCAAATCACTAAAAAACAGATAGCAAATGAGAAAGATTGTCCTAACGATGTTACTGGGCTGCCTCGTTCTCACCCTGACGGCAGCCAAGAAGAAACAAGGACCCGCCGTGGTGGTAACGGATCTGCGCACGGAGCGACTCGTTGCTCCGATGAGTATCGACACCCCGACACCCCGTCTTGGCTGGCGCATCGAATCGACGAAGAAGGATGTGATGCAGACAAGCTATCATCTCATCGTAGCTTCCACCCGTCAGAAAGCTGAAAGCCTGGAAGGCGACCTCTGGGACTCGCAGCAGACAACCGACCAGTCACAATGGATAACCTATGCAGGGAAACGACTGCGCAGCAACACCCGTTGCTACTGGCGCGTCAAGGTCTGCACCACACAAGGGGAGTCAGACTGGAGTGAGGTAGCCATGTGGAACATCGGACTGCTGTACGAGAGCAACTGGCAAGGACAATGGATCGGATACGACCATGCCATGCCCTGGGATATTGAGGAAGAGCATAGCAAACTCTCTGCACGCTATCTGCGCACTACCTTTGACACCGATGAACAAGATATCACCAGAGCAACCCTGTATATCAGCGGACTGGGGATGTACGAAGCATTCCTTAACGGGGAGCGCATCGGGGAGCAGGTATTGGCACCTGCACCTACCGACTATCGCAAGACAGTACTGTATAATGCCTTCGATGTGACCGACCTGCTGCTAAAGGGAAAGAATGCCATTGCCGTGACTTTGGGTAATGGCCGGTATTATACCATGCAGCAGAACAAGAAACCCTATAAGATTACACGTTTTGGCTATCCTACCCTTCGTCTGAATCTCATCATTGAATATGCAGACGGAAAGCAGAAAGTGATTGCATCGAACGAGAAATGGAAATTCACGGCCGATGGTCCCATCCGCAGCAATAACGAATACGACGGTGAGGTGTATGATGCCCGTAAGGAACTGACGGGCTGGACAACAGCAGCGTATGACGACAGTAAATGGAGGAATGCCGAACGTACGGCGATTCCCTTAGGTACCCTGCGGGGCGCCATGGCACCGAACATGAAGGTGCTGAAACAACTGAAGCCCCGCCAGTTATCAAGAATCGGCAACAAGATCATCCTCGACATGGGACAGAACATGGCAGGATGGCTGAAACTCCGCATCGCCGCAGTGGCAGCAGGTGACTCCGTGGTGATCCGTTTCGCGGAGAAGCTCGATTCTACGGGAAACCTTTGGGTAGAGAACCTGCGTCATGCTCAGAGCACCGACAGATACTATGCCCATGGGAACGAGCAAGGCATCTGGTGGCATCCCACCTTCGTCTATCACGGCTTCCGTTATGTGGAAGTGTCAGGACTCCCCCAGGCGAAAGCAGACGATTTCATCGGGGAGGTGATCAGTGATGAGATGACCGAGACAGGATCCTTTACCTGTGGGGACACAATATTAAACAAGGTATATCAGAATGCGTACTGGGGCATCCTCTCCAACTACAAGGGCATGCCTGTTGACTGTCCGCAGCGCGATGAACGACAGCCCTGGCTGGGTGACCGCACACGCGGCTGTTTCGGCGAGGCTTTCCTTTTCGACAACAACGCCCTTTATAGCAAGTGGGTGCGCGACATTGCTGAGTCACAGCGGGAAGACGGCGTAATCTGTGATGTGGCTCCCGCCTATTGGAACTACTACAACGATGATGTGACATGGCCAGCCGCCCTACCCTTCTCGCTCTCCATGCTGATGGGACACTATGGCGATGAGCGTCCGCTGCGCACGTTCTACCCCAATGTGAAACGGTGGATGGATCATCTTCAGAGGGAATACCAGCACGATGGCATCATCACCAAGGACAAATACGGTGACTGGTGTGTGCCGCCGGAAGATGAGAAGCTCATCCACAGTGAGGATCCTGCCCGTGTGACGGATGGCAGTCTGATCTCCACGGCCTACTATTATTATTGCTGTAACCTGATGAGTGGCTACGCCCGTATCTTCGGGTATGACGAGGACGCCCGTCATTTTGAACAGGAGGCAGCACTGACCAAAGAAGCATTCAACCGCCATTTCCTCACAGTGCGAAAGGCGACATCCCCCGTTCCTGGTCATCTGCTCTATCCCGACAGTACATACTACGGTAACAACACGGTGACCGCCAACCTCCTGCCCTATATCTTCGGTATGATCGAGGATGACTATGTGAAAGGTGAGGTGGAGAAGAATATCATCACCAACCTGATCACCAAGAACGGCGGGACTGTGAGCTGCGGAGTGATCGGTATCGGATGGCTGATGCATGCACTCACCCAGATGGGACGTGGTGATGTGGCATGGCTGTTGGCAACCAACAAGAAATACCCCAGCTGGGGCTATATGGCAGAACATGGTGCCACGACCATCTGGGAACTGTGGAATGGTGACACTGCCAGTCCGAAGATGAACAGCGGCAATCATGTGATGCTCCTTGGCGATCTCCTCTCCTGGATTTATGAAGACGTGGCAGGCATCGGGGCTGCGGACGTCGGCTTCAAGCATATTGCCATGAAACCCGATTTCACCGTGGATGAGATGAATGACATCGATGCTTCCTATACCAGCATCTACGGAAAGATTGTGAGCCGATGGAAGAAGGAGAACGGCAAGCTGCACTGGCATGTGGAGATTCCCGCCAACACCCGTGCCACCCTCTTCCTGCCCAATCAGGAGATCATGGAGTTAGGTTCCGGCACATACGATATCATCCGTGACCAGCCCAGACAGGGTACGCAGGTGGTATGCAACGAGTTCCTCTATGAGCAGACAGATTTCCCGCAGTGCCACTCAGCCAGTATTGTGGAGACCAAGAAAGGTGATCTCATCGCCACCTATTTCGGAGGTACCAAGGAGCGCAATCCCGATGTGAGCATCTGGGTAAGTCGGAAACCGAAAGGATCTGCCCAATGGACGAAGCCGCAGATGGTAGCCGATGGTGTGGAGTTCAAACCCCTCAAGCCGAATCCTGAAGGAAAGGTGAGTCAGGTGGTCACACCCCAGAAGCCGGCTTTCAATGGACAGTTCAAGGCGATTCCCGAATGGGCGTCATGGAAAACCAACCGCGGTGAGGCAGCCATCGGCAACAACTACCGCGAGGCCTGCTGGAACCCTGTGCTCTTCGAGATGCCCAACGGTGAGCTACAGCTGTTCTTCAAGATCGGCCCCAATGTGGCAGGATGGAAAGGCTGGTACATCACCTCTCAAGACGGAGGAAAGAGCTGGAGCAAGCGCATGCCGTTACCAAACGATTATTACGGTCCTGTGAAGAACAAACCGATCCTGAACAAAGGACGCCTGATTGCACCCACCAGTGATGAGCGCGATGGCTGGAAAGTGTATTTCGAATTGTCGGATGACATGGGCAAGACATGGAGACGGACAGCCTTCGTGGAAGCTCCTGAGGGTGTGAAGGCCATTCAGCCATCCATCATTATTCTACCCGATGGCCGTCTGGAAGCACTCTGCCGCACCCGCAGCCGTCATATCGGCATCACGTATAGTACCGACAACGGTGAGACCTGGAGCAAGCTACAGCTCATCGATACCCCCAATAACAACAGCGGTCTCGATGCCGTCACCCTGCAGGATGGCACCTTCGCCATGATCTGCAACGACTGGCCCATAGAGCCCGACAAAGAGAAAGGGGCACGCACCCCGCTGTCAATCCTCCGCAGTAACGACGGTGTGCACTGGAAGCATTGGATCACCCTCGAGGACAGTCCGATCTCCCAGTATTCCTATCCCTCGATCATCCAGAGCCGCGACGGTCATATCCATGTGGTCTATACATGGCGTCGTGAACGCATCAAACATGTGGAGTTAGTACCGTAACCTTCAGTGAAGAAAGATACAAAGATATGAGCAATATTAGAAACAAACAAGTGACGGTGATTCTAAGATGTCTGTCAGTGATCATTTGTCAGTTATCATTCAGCATAGCAACGGCTCAATCGGTAGCCGGTCTGTATCCACTGTCCAACAGCGGTCGTGTGGTGTATAACTTCAACGAAGGGTGGCGTTTCCACTTAGGAGATGCGCAGGGAGCAGAGGCCATCACCTACGATGACTCCCAGTGGGAGGTGGTATGTGCTCCACATACCTCGCGCCTGGAACCTTGCGAGGCCAGCGGATGCCGTAACTACCAAGGCATCTCCTGGTATAGGAAACGGTTCGTGATTCCCAAGGATATGCAGGGGAAGGAGATCACCGTGCACTTCGAGGCCATCATGGGGAAGCAGGAGGTGTATGTCAACGGCATCCTCGTACAGGAACACCTCGGCGGCTACCTCCCCATCACCGTTCATCTCACAGGCAACGACATCGACGACCTGAACTTCGAGGCCGGTGATACCTGTCTGATTGCCGTGAAGGCTGACAACAGTGATGACAAGAACTACCCTCCAGGAAAGAAACAGACACAGCTCGACTTCGCCTACCATGGAGGAATGTACCGCGATGTGTGGCTCATTGGCACCTCCCCCATTCATATCTCCGATGCCATCGAGAGCCATCAGGTGGCAGGGGGTGGAGTCTTCCTCCACTACGACAACATCAGTGAGAAGAGTGCCGATGTCTTTATCAACGTGAATGTGAAAAGAGACCCATCCCCTGCCCTCCCTCAAAGGGAGGGAGTGATTACCGCTGAGGTGATGGCAAAGATCAAGACAGTAGAGGGCAAACTGCTGAAAACGCTGAAGCAGAAAATCCACCTCAAGGGGGATGAAGACAAAACCGCCCTCCTGAGCACAACCCTCAAAAACCCCCACTTATGGAGTCCTGAAGACCCCTATCTATACAATGTGGAAATAACGGTAACTGCTCCCTCCCTCAAAGGGAGGGCAGGGGGAGGGTCTCTTTCAGGTGGACTTGACGGTGGCCTCATCCGCATGGGCATCCGCAAGGCAGAGTTCCGCGGCAAGGATGGCTTCTGGCTCAATGGCAAACCCTATCACCAGTTAGTAGGGGGCAACCGTCACCAGGATTTCGCCTACGTGGGGAATGCCTTGCCCAACTCCCAGCAGTGGCGTGATGCCAAACGATTGAAGGATGCAGGCATGACCATCATCCGCGCTGCCCACTATCCGCAGGATCCATCGTTCATGGATGCTTGCGATGAACTCGGTCTTTTCATCATCGTACCCACCCCAGGCTGGCAGTACTGGAACAAAGACCCGCTGTTCGCCGAGAGAGTACATCAGAACACCCGTGATATCATCCGTCGTGACCGTAACCATCCCTGTGTACTGATGTGGGAGCCGATCCTCAACGAGACACGCTATCCCAAGGACTTTGCCTTGGAGGCCCTGCGCATCACGAGAGAGGAGTTCCCCTACCCTGGTCGTCCCGTGGCTGCTGCCGACATGAATTCCGAGGGAGTGAAAGATAACTATGATGTGCTCTACGACTGGGCAGATAATATCCCCGTCACTCAGGAGAAGCAGGCAGAAGAGAACTATGCCAACGGCAAATGTGTGTTCACCCGTGAATGGGGCGAATATGTCGATGACTGGTATGCCCACAACGCCATCAACCGCGCTGCACGTGGATGGGGGGAAAAGGCGATGCTCACCGCTGCCCTCTCCTTGGCGAACACCTACGGGATGATGTACCATGGTCAGCGACAGTTCATCGGCGGCTGTCAGTGGCATCCCTTTGACCATCAGCGTGGTTACCATCCTGATCCCTACCTCGGTGGTATCTACGACGCGTTCCGTCAGAAGAAATATGCCTTCGAGATGTTCCGTTCACAGATTTCTCCCTATGGGGGTGACGGAAGGGAGCCTTTCCTCTTTATCGCCCATGAGATGACCCAGTTCTCCGACAATGATGTGGTGGTGTTCTCCAACTGCGACAGTGTGCGTCTGACGGCTTTCGAGGGGGAGAAGACACTCACCCTTCCTGTGGTCCACGACCCCAACGGCATCCCCAATGCCCCTGTGGTGTTCAAGGACTTCTGGAATTTCTGGGAGGCACGCAACCACAGCTATACGCAACGTAACTGGCAGAGCGTATCACTCTTGGCAGAGGGTATCATCAACGGTAAGGTGGTATGCTCTGAGAAAAAGATGCCGTCGCGCAGAAGCACAAAGCTCCGTCTGTATGCCGATGAAATGGGAAAGAAACTGGTTGCCGACGGCAGTGACTTCATCGTGGTGGTAGCCGAAGTGACCGACGACAACGGGAACATACGCCGTCTTGCCAAGGAGCAGGTCCAATTCACCGTGGAAGGTGAGGGCACGATCATCGATGATGGGAACATCATGGCGAACCCCCGTGCCACCGAATGGGGCAGCGCACCGATTCTGGTCCGCAGCACTCATCAGGCTGGTACCATCCGTATCATCGCGCGTTCTGTTTACGAAGGGACATACGCCCCCGCCGCCGACACCCTCACCATCGAGAGCATCCCCTATACCCAGCCTCAGTGCTATCAGGAAGTAGCCCATCGCTCCTCGCAAGCTACCCTGCAGAGAAGTCAGACAGGCAAGACCCTCAGTGATGCGGAACGCAAGAAAACGCTCGATGAGGTGGAACGTCAGCAGCAGGATTTCGGGATTCAATGATATCCCTCCATCTGGCTGGAAGAAATGGCTTCTTCCATCAGCGAGCAAGAGGGTGTGTCATAATTGGGAGAGTGCGCTTCGCGCAGAAATCCTCCAAATCTTAACAAAATCTATCACTTTGTGTTTCAACATTTTA
>OCTX014555129.1_pt1 | contig 12286 bp, 9 predicted proteins | sample 1539691 | NCBI WGS metagenome assembly OCTX01 (sample SAMN02144231, study PRJEB22623) | gut metagenome | biome: sheep rumen | host: Ovis aries | place: New Zealand
CGAAGATGCAACGAATGTTGACGAATGCAGCGATTCGAATGATTCGTTGGCCACTTGAGGCCATTCGCTGCCGCCATGGGTGTATTCGGAAAATTCGCTATATTCGTTGTTTTTACATTTTCATGGAGTTTGTCGGACAGCGTAAGCAATCCAAATGAAAAGCCTTTCCCTACACCCCGAAGACGCGGCGTACGTTGGCGTTGGTGATGTCGGCCAGCTGCTGTTCGCTGATGCCGTAGCTTTGGGCCATGCGCTGAAGGACGTAGAGCACGAAGGCACTCTCGTTGCGTTTGCCGCGCATGGGGACGGGTGCCATGTAGGGGCTGTCGGTTTCCAGGACGATGCGGTCGAGTGGAACGACGGCGGGCAGCGTTTGGGGCAGGTGGCTTTTCTTGAAAGTGAGCACGCCACCCACTCCGAGTACGAATCGGTCGAACTGGAGCAGTTCCTCGGCTTCGTGCTCGTTGCCGGTGAAGCAGTGGAACACGCCGCCAGGCAAATCGCGCTCGTACTGGCGGAGCAGTTTCACCATTTCGTTCTGCGCCTTTCGGCAATGTATCATCAGCGGCAGACGCGTCTCCACCGACCAACGCACCTGTTCTTCGAACGCTTCCATCTGTTCGTGTTCGAACTCGCGGCTCCAGTAGTAGTCGAGCCCCACTTCGCCAATGGCAATGGGAAAAGCCCCCTCCAAACCTCCCCCCGTAGGGGAGGCTTCCTGTGCGCAGGACTTCCCCCCCAGGGGGGATGAGAGGGGGGCATTGGATGAGAGGGGAGCTACGTATGGCTTCATTTGGGCCAGCACGTCGCTCCAGTCGGCGCGCACTTCCTCGGGGTGGAGCCCTATCATGGGGTAGGCAAAGCCGGGGTACTGCCTGCAGACAGCCAGCACCGTGCTAACCGATGGCAGGTCGATGGCCGGAATGAATATCTTGCTCACGCCAGCCAGGCGGGCGCGCTGCACCACTTCGTGGCGGTCGAGGGCAAACTCTTCGCCGTCGAGATGGGCATGGGTGTCGATGAACTGCAACATGACTATTACTTCTCGTGTTTCATCATTTACTTCTCGCGTTTCATCATTTCGTCGGCATAGGCCTTGAGCTGCGCCTTCCGCTCGTCAGGCAAGCGCACGGCTGCGAGATATTTGCTGGCTTCGGAAAAGTAGAATTCAATGCGTTCTTGCGCCAGGCGGTCGATGCCTATTTTGTTATACAAGTCGGTGACGGCTTCCACTTTCTGCTGTCGGTCGAAGTCGGCAGCCGTAATCCAGCGCATCAGTTCGGCGCGCTGGGCTTGGTCGGCCCGGTTGAGGGCGTTGATGAGCATGTAGGTTTTTTTGTTCGATGTGATGTCGCCGCCGATGGCCTTGCCAAACACGGCGGGGTCGCCATAGACATCCAGAAAATCGTCTTGCAGCTGGAAGGCCAGCCCTATCTGTTCGCCAAACTTGTAGAGGTTGTCGGCGTCGGCCTCGGGAGCGTCGGCCAGGATGGCCCCCATCTTTGTGGCGCAGGCCAACAATACGCTTGTCTTTAGTCGAATCATCTCTATGTACTCCTCTTCACAAACGTCGGTGCGCGTTTCAAAGTCCATGTCGTACTGTTGCCCTTCGCCTATTTCGAGGGCAGTCTCGGTGAAGAGGTCGAGCACGGGCTTCAGTTTGTCGGTTGCACACTGGGCCATGCGCTGGTAGGCCAGCACGAGCATGGAGTCTCCCGACAGGATGGCAGTGTTGGCGTCCCATTTCTTGTGGACAGTCTGATGGCCGCGGCGCAGGTCTGCGTTGTCCATGAGGTCGTCGTGCAGCAAGGTGTAGTTGTGGTAGGTCTCCAGTGCGCAGGCCGGGGCGAGAATGTCTTCGGGGTGGTCTTTGTAGAGATTGTAGGCTAAGAGCATGAGCGTGGGCCTTATGCGCTTGCCGCCCAGCGAGAGAACATAACGGATGGGGGCATAAAGACTGGCCGGTTGGCGGTCGTAGGGCAGACGGTCAAGATAGTCGTTGACAAGACTCAGGATTTCGTTGGATGTTAGCATGGGTTTGTTTGTGCAATTATGTCAAATGAAATGATGAATGATTCAAGTTTCGAAAGCTCCGCTTTCTGGGAGTTAGCGGGAGTCAGCCCCCTCCGACTCCCCCTGGGGGGAGAGATTGTCTGTGCGTTGGGTCTATTGCAGCGGCTACAGCTGGAACACGATGGGGATGCACACCAGTGTGCGGCAGGGCTGCCCATGGTCTTTGCCGGGTTTCCATGTCGGCATCAGGCGCAAAACGCGCATGGCCTCGCGGTCGAGCAGCACATGCTTGGGTTTCACCAGGCGGGCGTCGCTCACCGATCCGTCGGCATTGACCACAAACGAAACCACCACCGTTCCCTGCTGCTTCTGCTCCTTGGCCTGAGGCGGGTAGTGCAGGTTTTGGGTGAGCCACTTCATGAAGGCCACCATGCCTCCGGGAAATTCGGGCATCTCTTCCACCACCCTGAAGTGAAGCACCTCGTCGCTCTTCGCGTCGGCAGGGGTGAGCGCTTCGGGAGTGGTCTCCTCGATGACAGCCTCGTCCACCATGCCCTCGGTCTCCACCTGCGCGGTGGGCGACAGTTCGGCCGCTTTCTCCTCAACGGCGTTCTTCACCACGTTTATCTTTTCGGCCACCACGGGTTCCTTGCGCACCTGCTCCACAATCATCATGGGCTCGGGCTGGCGTACAGGCAGCGCCTCAAGGTCTTGGGCGATGTCCTCGAGAAGCGATTCGTCGAACGAGTCGTCTTGGCTGAAATTCCACTCCAAGGCCACGAAGAACAATGCCAACGCCACCACCAGTCCCAAGAGAAATCTCGCGGGACGGCGACGCTCCAGATCGGCTTGATATGACTTTTTTACCTCCATGGCTGCTGTTGTGGTAATGGTTGTTGTGTGGAGCCTGGAGCTCCCAACACGCCGCAAAATTACAAAAGTTTTAGGAAAACAAAGACGAAAACCCCAACAATCCATCCTCGTAGCCATGTTTTTAATAATTGTTTAGCCCGCTCGTGTCGGAAGATAAAAAATTATCTCCCGGCAACCCAAAAATATCTCCCGACGCGGCGTTCAAATTCTCTAGAAAATTTGAGCGCCGCGTCGGGAGATATTTTTGGGTTGCTAGCTAATGTTTTGTCAATTCACGTCGTTGACTCCCCATTCGGGGCTTTTAGGACGTCCATTCGAGGCTTTTGTCAGCCCTATCGAGGCTTATATCTGTCCATTCGGGACTTTCCTCAGCCCAATCGTTTCTTTCAGAACGGCAGATGGATGCTGGCTCCTGCCATGATCCAGATGCCGGGCTGCGGAATGTGGCCGAAGTCCACGTAGGTCTTGTCAAACAGGTTGTTGGCCTCCACGTAGAGTTTGTATGTGGGTGCGTCCCAACTCAACCGGGCGTCGATGATGCCGTAGGGCTTGTAGTCCTGCACGTTGCCATTGCTGTCGGTGTAGGTGCCCGTGCGGTCTTGGAATCGATAGTTCAGTCCGAGGTTGAGCAGTCCTACGAGATGCATCTGCAGGTTGCACACCAGTTTGTGGCGCAGGTATTCCAGCGAGTATTGGCTCTGTATGCCTTCGGTCTCCTCCTTGTCCTGGTCGATGTAGTTGTAGGCGAGGTTGATTTTTCGGAGCACGTTCTGCTGGGGCAACAGCTCCTGGAAGTTGAGCGTGAGGGCCGTTTCCAGGCCCAGGGCGTTCACTCTGGTGAAGTTCACCGACTCCCACGGCGCGTCGGCGTCGTGGGTTCGGCGAATCCAGTCTATGAGGTTGCTGCAACGGTTGTGATAGACGCTCAGCGAACCGTCCACGGTGCGCGAGGCATATTTCACGCCGCCCTCGATGGCCGCGAGTTCTTCGGGCTTGAGGTGTTTGTCGGCCTTGTGTCCGCCCACCGAGTAGTAGAGTTCGGTGACCGACGGCATGCGCAGCGATGTGTTGTACGAGGCATACAGTTTCCAGTGGTCGCCTATGCGGTAGCTGGCGTCCACCCCTGGATAGACGCGCATGTTCATCTCGCTCCACGAGTTTTTCACGGCCACGATGCCAGCCGAGAGGGTGAATCGTTCCAGCAGGATGTTGTGTTCCAGCATGAGGCTGATGTTGGTGCGGTTGAGCCCGTATTCATAGTAGCGGTCGGTGCCGTGGATGTGGTGCTTCTTGGCGAGCGGCTCGCCCAGGTTGCCGCTCACGAGGTCTTCGTTGCGCAGTTCGGCTCCAACGGCCGTGCGCCCCAGCGCCCAGTCGAAGTAGCTGTTCAGGTTGATGCCGAACACGTCGGTTCGGTGATAGTTGAAGGGGTAGCTTTCGGGACTTCCGCGAAACAGTTCGAAGCGGTCCATCGTTCGGTTCCAGTAGATGGAGGGCTTCATGTGGAAGCGCCCGTGTTTGTTTTCGGCTTGCAGTGCGGTGTAAGTCTTGAGTGTGCGTTCGTATTGGTCGTCCCATTTAGCCCCGTAGAAGGTGTTCGAGCCGAATCCTTTCACGCTCAGTCCAGCATGCCAGCTCACCTGGGCGTTGCTGTCGTCGTAGTGGCCTTGGTAGAACAGTTTTGCGCCGCTGAAGTCGGCGTTGAGGCCGCCCGCCTTGTTGCGGCTGTAGCCGTCGCTGCGAGTGTAGTTGGCCGAGATGCTGTTGGACAGGAGGGTGGTGGAGGCTGGGCGTTGGGTGGCGATGGCAGCTCTGGCGGCTGTGCTGAGCCAGGCGTAGGATCCGCCTTCCACCCTTGCGTCGAATGCGTTTTCGCGGTCTTGCTTGGTGACGATGTTGATGGCCCCCACCAGCGACGACGTTCCATAGACTCGTCCGGCAGGCCCTTCGAGCACTTCTATGCGCTCCACGTCGGCAATGTCGAGGGGAAAATCGAAGGCATTGTGGCCGGTTTGCGGGTCGCAAATGTTGATGCCGTTGAGCAGGATGGTTATTTGCTCATAGTTGCCGCCTCGTATGCTGACGTCAGTCTGCGCTCCAATGGGTCCGCGCTGACGGACATCTACGCCCACGGCGTATTTGAGCAAATCGTTCATACTTTGCACTGGCGCCGCCTGAATGTCGGCGCGGTCCAGCACAGTCACCATGCGTGCCTGCTGACTCCTTGTCAGCGGTGCCCTGGATCCGGTAACGCTTACCTCGTCCAGTCTCACCTCGCGGCTCGTCTTCACCGTGTCGGGCTTCATCGGCTCCACGCTCACGCCGTCGGCCTTGGCATAGGTCAAGGTGGCCACGCTCAGTGTGCCGATGAGCACCTCACGTCCCAGGCAGCTGAACAGCGCGTAGTTCTTGCGGCTGAACTGTCTGAAGCGAAGCGCTCGTCGCGCATTGAAACTTTTGGTTTTCATTTCTTGTTTTGTTTTTCTTTGTTTTTGTTGTGATTGAGTATAAAAAAAGAAAGCCCCGAGGGCTTTCGGTGTTGCGGTCGAGTGGCGGCGGTTGTTGCGGTTTGGCTGCGGCGTGTGTCCTTGTCTGGCGTGTGACGCGGCGAGTCTAGTGAGACCCCGTTTCTTCCAGCTCCTTCACCTTGTCCATTTCGGCGGCCACCTCGTGGGCCGACCTGAAGAAGTCGGCCAGCATGCTGGGCAGATACTGCTCCAGCGCAGGGATTTCCTTGATGAACAGCATTTGCCGCTTGGTGTGCAGTGCCACGGCGTTTTCGTCCTTGTAGATGGAGTAGAGCGTCGTACAGTTGTATTTGTGGTTGGCTCGGCTGACGGCTTTTTGGCATGCCGCCAACATTTCGATGTCGTCAGGTCGGAAAGTGTACCAGAAAGGGTAGTAAACGATGATGAACTTGCACCCGTCCTCGGCGTCGATGACGAAGTTGCCCCCCTGGAAGTTGAAGGCTATGCCCGTGTTCTCCTGCACACGTGGGGTGCAGTTCATCTTGCAGAGCGTGTCGATGACCAACTGGCGTGTGGCCACCTGCTCTTCGCCCTGTTCGCCCTTGTCGGCGTTGCCGTCGGTGGGCAGCTGCGCCTTGAGTGCTTCCTGTTGGGCTTGCTCTTGCGCTTTCCTGGCCCGTTCCGATTCCTCAGCAGCCTTTTGTTCGGCCTTGAGCGCCATTTGCTGCTTGTTCGCGCGCATCTGGTTGCCAATGGACTTGGCAATGAGCGCGAGCATCACGATGATGGCAATGAGCAGTATGAGCAATACTATTTCCATTGTGGTTTTCTTCGTTGTCAGTATCTTTTCAGCTGCAAAGATAATGAAAACAAATGACATTTCAATGCTTGCGGGCATAAAAAAAGCGCCACATCTTCACAGATACAGCGCCGAGACTTTAATTAAACTAAATTAACTTTATGAAAAAAACTACTCTCGCGAGCAGAGGTAAATGTAAGTGATACACTTACCTTCGCTGCACAAAAGTACACATAATTTTGAAATCAGCAATGATTTTGGTTGTTTTTGTTTCCGAAATCCATGTTTTTTAACGTCTATTTGCAGTTGTAAGTACGGAAAACCATTAAATTCCCGTCTCCACGCAGCATTACGCTTTGTCCTGTGGCCTCGTTCAGTGTGCCTTGCCACCACTGCTGATAGGCGTACGTGTCCCATTTGAGTCCTTCGGCCTCTATACGGGTGCAACTCAGGTTGAAGATGCTCACCTGCTGGCCGCAGAAAGTCTCAAGCAGGGCACAGCCCTCGATGGGCACAAAGTAACCATGGTCGGTGAGCATGGCCACGTCGAGCTGCATTTCCGACGCATAGCGGGCCATGAGGCTGATGTTGCCCAGCGTGTGGTCTTCGCGTTTGCCCGTAGCCCCCAGATAGGCCATGCTGCGGTAGCCCTGCGCCATGCAGTGGCGGGTGGCCTTGGTCAGGTCGTTGTCCTGCTGTTCGCCTACAATGTGCAGCCGGTCGGCAAACCGCTGCCTGAGTTCTTCGCCGATGGAGTCGCCGTCGCCCACGATGGCGTCGGGCTGCAGGCCGCGGGCTGCCAGTTGCCGGGCGGCTCCGTCGCAGCAGCACAGGTAGTGCGCCCTGCGGAGCACGTCCAGCGGAGTGGGGTGTGTAGGGTAGTCGCCGTCGGCCAAAATCACTGCTTCGGGCTTGTATCTGCTGTCTATCAGAGGATAATGGTTCATACAGGTTGGGATTTGCTCATCATTTTCCACTTGCGCCAGCCCAGGACGGCAATGACCACGTACAGGCTGTAGAGCCCGGCTTTGAAGGGAATGCCCTTTTGCACGTAAAGGATGGCCGACACCGCATCCACCACAATCCAGAAAGCCCACTGTTCGACGTACTTGCGGGCCAAGGCCCACAATCCGACGAACGACAGGGCGTTGGTGAACGAGTCGAGCACGGGCACCGTAGAGTTGGTCCACGTGACGAGCACATAGTAGGTGAGCGCCCAGGCTGCCAGAAAGCACACGGCAGTAGGCACCACGAGCCGCCGTGGAAAATGCGTGATGGGCAGTTGCATGCCCTCGGCCTGGTTCTTTTTCTTTCCAAATTTCCACACGGCGTAGCCGTAGATGGCTGCCAGGGTGTAATAGACGGCCATGCCCGCATCGCCGTAGAGGCCATGGCTCCAATAGAGGTAGATGTCCATGGCGGGCATGATGATGCCCACCACCCATAGGGCGATGTGGGCTCGGTACTCCAGCCAGATGTAGAGAATGCCGAGCACCGTGGTCGTTATGTCAAGCCAGTGGGCTGAGAGATATTCCATTGCCTGTGAGTTTTATGTTCTCCGTTTTCTCAGAAGTTCAGTGACAGGTGGGCCATCATGTTGAACGGAGCCGAGGGGGCGAAGCCGGCGTTCCACGGGCCGTCGGCCACGGCCACTACCTGTCCCTGTGCGCCCAGGGTGTAGGAGGGGGCGGCCCAGCCGTTGTTGTCGAACTTGGCGCTGAACACGTTGTACATGGTCATGCCCACCGTGGCCTCCTTCAGCCCCAGGCTCTTGAGGGCGAAACGGTAGCTCAGGTCGATGTTCGTAGCGCAGTGGCCTTCGAGCATCATGCCCACCTCCTTGTTGCTTTCCGTGTCAATGTAGCTCTTGAATCCCGTGTTGGTCATGTACTGGTCGCTGACATACTGCGTAGCCACGCTTGCCGTGAATCCCTTGTAGCTGAAGGTGAAGATGTTGTTGGCAATCCATTCGGGCGAGAAAGCCAGCGGCTGGTCGCCCAGGTTGGCCACGCTCTTGTCCGCCAGCATCACGGTAATGTTTTTCACGCGGTTGCGCGACCATGTGGCGTTCACGTCCCAGCGGAACCAATCCACCGGTTTCAGGGCGGCCTCCAGCTCTACGCCCAGCCGGTAGCTGTCGGGCAGGTTTCGGGTGATGGCCTCGCCAATCTTGTCTATCTCGCCCGTCAGCACGAACTGGTCCTTGTAGTCCATCCAGTAGATGTTGGCTCCGGCGGAGAACACCGTGCTCTGATACTTGTAGCCCGACTCCAGGTCGTTCAGCCGTTCGGCCTTGGGCATCTCCAGTTGGGCGTTGATGTTGTTTTCGAAGTTGTTGCGCGTTGGCTCCTTGTGGGCGATGGCATACGAAGCATACACCTTGTGTCGGTCGGTGATGTCGTAGTTCAGTCCGAATTTGGGGTTGAAGAAATCGAACGACTCGTTCATGTCATAAACAATGCGCTTGCTCTCGTCCCAGTTTATTTCGTCGGTGGGCCCCACCATCTTCACGCCGATGTGGCGGTACTGCAGGTCCAGATATCCGTTGAGCCCCGGCACGAAGTCGTAGGTCAGTTTTCCGTAGATGTTGGTGTCGGTCTTCTTGGTGTTGTTGTCGTAGTATTTGTGGTTGGGGCTGAGCTCGTCAACAGGTTTCTTCACCCAGGTGACGAGTCCGAAGTGGTCGCCGTCAAATTTGTTCCATCCGCCGCCGAGCGTGGCCTGCAGACCGTTGTGGTTGTTGAAGTTGAGCGAGGCCACGGTGCCGTAGAAGTCGTTCTCCATCTTCTTTTGGCGCACCAGGTCGCTCTTGGCCCAGGTTAGCCCGTTGTCCAGGTCGTATTCGAAGAGCGTCCGCTTGGTCTTGTACTCGTTGTAGTAGCCAGTGCCCTTGGTGTAGTGCAGGGCGACGTTGAGGTTCAGGTTGCCGCTTATCACCTGGTTCAGAATCAGCTGATAGTTCTGCTGATGGTAGTTGTCGGTCTGGTCCTTGTAGTAGTGGGGGTTGCCCTGCTCGTCCCAGTATTCGCCACACGAGTTGTAGGTGCGTCCGTAGAGCTCCTGCTCATACTTCGACGTGTAGTTCCATGCGTGGTAGGTCTGTTCGGTGCTGTTGAAGGTGATGAGCTTCAGGGCCGTGTTGTCGCTGAAGTATCCCGCCTGCAGGAAGTAGGAGTTCAGTTTGGTCGATGCGCGGTCCAGATAGCCCTTCGACCCGATGTTCGACAGACGTCCCTGAATGCCCCAGTGTCCGCCCATCAACCCCGTGCCGAAGCGCAGCGTCTCCTTGTGCGAGTAGTAGGAGCCCCCCGACAGGTCGAGCCCCACGAAGGGTTGCGCGCCGATGTTCTCGGTCTGCATGTTCAGCGTGGCGCCGAAAGCGCCGGCGCCGTTGGTCGAGGTGCCCACGCCGCGCTGTATCTGCATGGACTGCATGCTCGACGCCAGGTCGCCCGTGTTCACCCAGAACACCTGTGCGCTCTCCGCGTCGTTCATCGGGATGCCGTTGGCCGTTATGTTGATGCGGCTGGGGTCGGTGCCCCTGATGCGCAGCGACGTGTATCCGATGCCGTTGCCCGCGTCGCTGGTCATCGTCACGCTGGGCGTGAGCGAGAGCAGGAACGGCACGTCCTGTCCGTGGTTGATGCGCCTTATCTGCTCCTGCGACATGTTGGTGAAGGCCACGGGCGTTTTCTTCGTAGCGCGTGTGGCCGCCACCTGCACCTCCTGCAGCTGATAAGTCTTGGTTGTGTCGATGCGCTCAGCACTGGCCGCCATAGCGCAGGCCAGTGCCAGCAGTGTGAATGCACTTTTCTTCATACCTTATTATTATAATAATGAACAAAATGAAGGGGAGAGAAAAAAACTGTGGAATCCCTACGCCGGCATTGTCCGGATCAGGTCAGAGGGTATAATCTCAGCCCGAACACTCGGGCACCCCTTAGCCTACATTCTGTAAGCCGCCGCAAAGGTACGAATTTTCAAACACACGGCCAAGCGAACGGACGAGTTTTTTTTGCACCATCCTCCAAGCGCCCCGTAGGGTTTTTTCGGTTTACGGTTTACAGTTGATAGTTTACACTTTTCGCCTTTCTGTAAACCGTCAACTATCTTCCCCCGTAGGGGAGGCTTGATAAGATTATATTTTTTTAAGCCTAGCAGCAGAATAATTTAGCAAAAATGGCGTGTATAAAATAAATAATGTATTGAAATAGAACGAAATGAACAAGAAACTAACCATCATCACCATCATGCTTGTTCTCATAGTTCCCTTCGCCCCTTGGAGAGGGGTTAGGAGTGAGGCTGCGGGACAGGGGCAAGTGAAATGCCATGTTGTAGGCTCAGTAGCTGAAGGGACAACGCCTGTAGAACTGAGGATATACCGCGAAGGTGAAGACCCGAAGAACAGTACACTGCGCCTTGCGTTGAAGGACGGACGCTTTGAGTGCGACGTGGAGGATGCGCAGATAGAACGCTGGCACATCGTGGACTTCGGTGAGGTGATGGAGAAAGGGATGACAAGCCGAAGTGAGGCGTTCTTTGTTGAGGACGGTGCAACTGTCACTGTCCGTCTTGACGGCGATAAGTTTGACATCCAATCCACAGGCAAGGAATACCAAGCATGGCACGCTATGGAACAAGAAGCTGAGGCGAAGTTCATGACAGCCTATGAGACACTGGACGAGAACGATGAAACGGCGATGAAGGCATTGGAAAACGAATATCATCAATGGACGCTCGACTACTATAAGACCCATCCGATGCTCGGTTTCCTCCTAGAACTCGGCGAACGGCTCAAAGGGTTTCACTTCAACGACTCGGGCCTTGCCGCTATGCTCGACATCTACCACAGCCAATACACCACGCTCTATCCTGGTCACCCCGTGCATCAGCGAATCGCTGAGCAAGAGGCCGTGGGCTATCAGATTTGCGGGCGAAAGTACAACGACTACGACGTGCGCACGATGGACGGGCAGCAAGTCCGTGCCTCCGACTACTACAAGGACAAGTTGACGCTCGTCATCTGCTGGGCCTCATGGTGCGCTCCCTGCATCCGCGACGCCTGCGACATCATCCCCATCTACAACGAGTACCGCAATCGTGGGCTGAACGTGTTCAGCCTTGCCCACGAATTCAAGTCCACCGATGCCATGCGAAAGGCCGTCGAGCGTCACGCTTTCCCTTGGCCCTGCCTCGTTGACCTTGACGACGAGTTTGGTGTGTTCCGTAAGCATGGCACTCAAAACATGGCCCTATTCCTCATCGACCGCGACGGCACCATCATCGCCGTGCCGAACAGCATTGATGAACTGAAAGCGAAACTCGAAGAGATTTTCCACGATAACAAATAAATTTAAATTAACATGAACAAGAAAACCATCATCACCATCCTGCTCGCCCTTATCGCAGTGGCGGGACAGGCGCAAGTAAAATGCCACGTCGAAGGAACACTGGAAACCGACGCGTGGGGCGATGAAGTCATCATCTGCGAGGCTGGGACTGACCTGCGTGTGGTGGACGAGCCGCGCTTTCATGTAAAAGCCAAGGACGGGCACTTCACCTACGACATCGAGACCGACTTCCCAAGGCTCTATGTGGTGTTCTTTCTGAAGCAACAAGAGACGGGCAACTGGTTCCAAGGCGAGTTCTTGGCCGAGAACTGCAACGTGAACGTCACGATGTATGAAGACAAGCGGGTGCGTATCGTCAGCAGCGGCGAGGAAGGGCGCAAGCATGCGGTGAAGGACAGCATTGAGGACGTGCGCTTCTGGAACCCCGTTGAGGAAATCGACAATAAGTTGGAGAACCCTGACCGCATGGCGGAGTTCTACAAGGCGGACTTCATTTCCACCATAGCCAAGGTACGGGCCATGAATGTGGACAGCCTGCCAAAGGCATACGTTGACTCTGTCCGTCAGGTCGTAGACCACTATATGCGAAACGAGAGTGAACAATATACAACATTAGGTTTGCAGCTGAAACAGCGGCGCGACAGCATCACCGCCGGCTTGGTACCCTTCCGCTTCGCCTACGACGCAGAGTGCCCCATGCTTTGGACACTTTACGACGTGTGCGATGCCATCCAGGTGCTCAAACGTGCTGACAACTATGCGAACTTCGACAAGTCGCAGTT
>OCTX012222986.1_pt1 | contig 12285 bp, 9 predicted proteins | sample 1539691 | NCBI WGS metagenome assembly OCTX01 (sample SAMN02144231, study PRJEB22623) | gut metagenome | biome: sheep rumen | host: Ovis aries | place: New Zealand
TCTGCAGAATTTGCCACAGGAATATTATTTGAATCTTCAAGAGAACTCATATTAACTCCTTCATTACCAATTTCATCTGGATATGATGATGAAAAATCCATAGCATCTGCAGGATTTACCACAGGAATATCATTTTGATTTTCAAAAAGAGTAAATCCTCTATCAGCACCAGAATTTTCCGGTAAAAAAGGATTATTATTCTCCTCACTTGTACTTATTGATAAAGTAGAATCTAACACATTATCTGCAGAAGCAACAGGAATGACACTAATAGGATCATTCTGCATAGATGTAGAACTATCACTCTGCATAGATGTAGAACTACCCTTCAACAATCGTTCAAAGTAAGGAACTCTTATTGGCCTAGCTGGATTCCCAACAAGTGCTTCAGGAGGAAAAGCAACCCCTTTTATAAATTTAATTATTCTTTCACTTTCACCTGGCAACGGTTTTGATGAAGAATTCACTATCCCATCCATAGTATATTGACTAACAGGAACCGTATTGGCAAAAAGAGGGTTCTTCGTAACAACAAACCTACCAGGAACTTTAATTAACTCAAAATCAGTCATAAACATCCTCCTAACTATTCAGATTTAGACAATTCACGTAATACATCCTTAATACGATTCCACTCTTTTTCATCATCAATACCAAATAATTTAGGCTCGCCAGATGTACGATCAACATTAGAAACATAAACTGTCACATTACCATTTTCATCTTTCTCATTCTTCGTATAAATAACATACTCTTTTTTTGTATCTTTAAATTCAAACGCTAAAATAACTTCTACTTCTTCAACTGTTCCATCATCTGAAACAATTGACATAATTTTTTTATCTTTTTCTTGATCTTTCATTACATATCCTCCCTATAATATCCATATCATATAATACAATTCTATCATAAATAGAAATAATTACAAGGATTTTATCCTATTTTTTTTAAAAGAAAGGTTTTTGCCCCATAACTACAATATTCTAATTTGTATTTTTCAACATATTTAATATCATTAATCTCTTTTACCTTTTTATTCTTAGAATCATAATAACCTTTTAAGCGAATTTTATCATAGGAAATATCACCAAATATATAATCATAATCTTTAAAATAATCTGTTACTTTCGCCTCCAATAACTTTTTATCAACACATTTATAATCATCACTAACTATCTCATATTCAATTCCATTAATTTCTATTTTTTTCATAATGTTACCTCTTATAATAAGTATACCATAACACTTCTTTTTAATGAAATAATTTTTGATAATACTCAGGAATTTCCCCCTTAATAATATCAATAGAAATAGGAGTACGAACTATAATACTTTTTCTTTTAGATGACAAAGGCATAATTGTTTGCTCTTTCATCTCCAAAATTAAATATATTTGTATCATAATATTATTAATCCCATATTCTTTTACCTGAATATCTATATCAGAATTTATTTGACTACTAAAAACAATTTTAATAGGAATAGATGGTCCAACATTAGCAAACAACGTTGATCCTCGAATAGATCCAATACTAACATCGCAAACAATACCTTTTTTAATATTTTTAAATCTACCACTATGTATCCTTTCTGGTACAAAGTATTTTTCTATATATCCATTATCTAAATTTAGTAAAATTTCTTGAACATATTCCGTGATGTTTTTTTTTATCTCATTTATTTTTAAAGTATCATAAGATATATTTTTATTAGTAGAATCATATATATATATTTTTCCATAGTTCTTAGAAAGCATTTTTTCAGAAACTGCTTTAGTAACAATATTATTCGTTAATCTTTCTATTTCTATATCAACATATTCTTTCAATATAATATTTAACCTACTAGAAAAAGCAGCAAAAACCACACTAGATAAAAAAAAAGTAGCAGAAAGTCCCCAAAAAAGATACCAAAAAAAACTTAATCTTTTTGAACTAATATTACATCTTCTCCTACTTTTGTAATATCATTCCACAAAATTCTAGTATCACTTTCCCTGTTCAGAGTAAAAAAATTCCTAGACTGTTCAATAATAAAAGAATCTATTTTTCCATCATCATGAATATCTACATCAATAATGTTACCAATATTTTTTCCTGTTACAACACTAATAATTTTCTTATTTTGCAATTCTGATAATCTCACCAAATCACCATTAAATACTATGATAAAAGTATTACTTTAATGACTTTTTTAACTGATAAACTGCTTTTTTTTCAAGTCTTGATACTTGTGCTTGACTGATATCTAACTCTTCTGCAATCTCCATTTGGCTTTTTCCAATAATAAAACGTTCATCTAAAATATATCTTTCTCTTTCATTCAAATCATTAATTGCATCCTCAATAGCTAATCGATTTGAAAAATCAAAATCATTCTTTGTATCTTCTATCTGATCATATAAATAAATAGTATCTCCACCATCATTATAAATAGGTTCATACATACTAACTGGGCTTTTTAAAGAAAGTAAAGCATTACTAACATCATATTCACTAACATTTAATTGCTCTGCCAAAAAATCTATACTGGGCTCCTTACCATAATAAGAATAATATTCATCTTTTAATTTTAAAGAACGATAAGCAATATCTTTTAAAGAACGACTAATACGAATACTATTATTATCTCGAATATATCTTTTAATCTCTCCCAATATCATGGGAATAGCATAAGTAGATAAAGTTACATGATAAGAGGTATCAAAATTATCAACTGCTTTTACAAGACCTAAACACCCCACTTGAAATAAATCATCCATATTATCTACTTTATTATTAAATCGCTTTAGTATAGATAAAACAAGTTTCAAATTACCATTAATTAAATCTTCTCTAGCAAATCTATCTCCTTCATGCATTTTCTCAAATAAAGCTAAGTTTTCTCTATTACTAAGCACTTTTAAATGGCTTGTATTAACTCCACATATATCAACCTTATATTTAGACATAAAAGCTCCTTTCATATATATGTTGATATAAAAAGAAAAATGTTATACAAAAAAAATCATTACATAAAGTGTAATGACTATTCTCTTTCTAAATAATCAGCTCCCTTAATAGTCTCCTCACGAAGTAAATCATTATAATCTTGTTGTCTTAAAACTTCATAAATAACAATAGCAACACTATTAGAAAGATTTAAAGCACGAACATTTCCAGTCATTGGAATTCTCATACAATGCTCTAAGTCTGTTTGTAATATTTCTTTAGGAATACCAGTAGATTCTTTTCCAAAAATAAAATATAAGTTTTCTCTACTCTTATTACTATAATCAAAACTAGTATGAGGCTTATGACCATATCGAGTAAAATAATAATAAATTCCCTTATTCTTATTTTTGAAATCCTCAAAGTTTTCATAAATTTCATAATCTAATTTATCAATATAATTCACAGCACTTCTTTTTAAATGAGCATCATCTATAACAAAACCTAATGGTTTAATAAGATGAAGTTTAGTATCCGTCGCAACACAAGTTCTCATAATATTGCCAGTATTTTGAGGGATTTCTGGTTCAAATAAAACAATATGATTCATAACTAAAAACCTCCAATAGAAAAGGGGGTTACTCCCCAATTTCATTTAATTCTAAAAAATGTCTTACCTTGCTAATAGTTAAAGGCTTATCCTCACTACCTTGTAAAATATTTTTCACTTTTCCATCTTCAAATAATACAAAAGCAGGATAATAAGAAGTCAATTGATTTTTATAGTGATAAACGCTATTAAAGTCCTTTATAAATTCTTCTTGATCTAAATCTGTTAAATTCAAATAAATAATTTGATTATATTCTTTTTTCTTTAAAAGTTTCTTAAAATCTCTTTCAAAGTTCCTACAAACATCTCCATTCGCAATACACATATATATAATCGTAGTTGGATTATCCATAATATAATGTTCTAAATCATCATGATATATTTCTTGTAAAAGGCCACTAATAATAGGTACTTTCTTTCGCTCTTCATCACTTACTTTATAAAGTTGACAAAAATATAGTACAGCTCCTATAGATACCGCAAAAATAAATCCAAGTAATATGTAATTACGAACCATTTTTTCCTTTTCTTCATTATCTTTCATAGTTAGTCACATCCTATAAATATATTTTAACACAAAAGAATTGTTTTTGCATCGAATTTCATCGATTAATAATTTTATTGATGTCAAAGTCTACTTCATCAAACAATGATAATTGAATACTACATTTTCCTAAAAAAGATTTTATAGAAAGATTTTTATCTTCCCAATTCAATATATGCGTAAGAACTCCATCATAATACACAGGAAATCTTCTTTTTCTTGAATCAATTAAAACATAATTATAATTATTTTTTTCAAGATTCAATATATTCCCCTTAATAATCATATTTTCTACTCGACCATAAGCAAATATTTCAAAATTTCCATCTCCAAATTTTTCCTTATAAGATTCTAAAAATTCTTGAAGTTCTTCACTGGTAAGCTCAACAGATAAGCAAATAGAAGAAAAACCTATTTTTTGTAAATAATAAGCCGTATAAATATTAGTAACATTTAAACCATAATGTCCTCGTATATTTTTATTATGATAAATACCATAATCAGCAAGAACACTTTTTTCTTTTAAAAGATTAGTAGGATGAAATTGACACCTAGGAATAATATAGTATAACCTTTCATCTTTATTTTTATATTTTTCATATAAATCATTATTTGCTACATATATTTTATCAACACCATCACAAATACATTTTTTTAATTGTTCTTCTGTAAAAACAGAACAAATAATATCAGATTCTATCCTATTATTAGTATTTTTTTCAAAAGAAACTTTTCGAACAACATACTCTTTTTTAAAAGACTTTCTAACATCAATCAATTTATCAACAAGTTTTCGACGAAGTTCGTTTAATTCCCGAAGAGAAATAAAAATATCACAATCCATATTGATAGAAAAATGAGTACAAGAAAAAGGAGTATTACCTAATCGATTTAAATGATTTTCTATATCTTCTCTAGTAATAGGACGATTATCTGCCTTTACGACAATATTTCCATATTCCAAAAAATTAAATTTCCCATCACTAATTTCAATACAAAGTCTCTCTCCAACTAATGCTATAACAGAAAATGTAACATTAACAGCTCTAAAGCTATTTTTAAATTCTTTTTCCAATAAATAATCATAAGTCTTAGAAACAGTATTTCCAATTTGAACTGAAAAATTATTATCAAGAAAACAAATATCTGAAGATGAAGATATTAAAAGATTATTTTTATCATACAAGCGGTTTACAATAAACCCATCACCATTTTGAAAACGAATACCATCATATTGATTTAAAGAACACTCAGGAAATAATTGAACTTTTATTTTTCTTTTACTAACATCAACAACTTTACCAATTGGAAGCCCAATATGATTAGGAGAATTCGTATTCATAAACTCTAAATCATTGGCCCGAAACAATCTTCCAAAAGTAAATTCCCGATTAAAAACTGTTTTCAATTTTTTGATTTCTTCCTCCATATGCATAGGAATACCATCCATTAAACGACGATAAAATCTAGTAATAAAACCAACATACAAAGGACTTTTCATTCTGCCCTCTATTTTAAAACTACAGATATCACTATTTAATAATTTATCAAAATTAAGAGATGTATTTAATTCTTTTGTACTTAATAAATATTCATTTTTTTTCAAAATTTTTCCACACTTTTCTAAAGAAAATGGCATTCGACAAACTCCAGCACACTCCCCTCTGTTTCCACTTCTACCACCTAGCATACTACTCATAAGACAACAACCAGAATAGGAAATACATAAAGCCCCATGAATAAAAACTTCTTTTTCAATATCAACATCAATTGCTTCTATTTCATCCAAAGAAAGTTCCCGAGCAAAAACAACTCTTTTAACGCCTAAATCATGATATAACTGACAAACTTCTAAAGAAGAAATATTAGCTTGTGTTGAAGCATGAATCTCAAGATTTGGATATTTTTCTCGTAATAAACAAATCATCCCAAAATCTTGAACAATTAAAGCATCTACTCCATTCTTATGTAAAAAATCAACCTGTGCTAAAAAAGAAGTTACCTCAGAGTTTTTAACCAAAGTATTCATTGTAACATATATTTTTACACCATATAAATGGCAAAAATGAATTGCTTCAACAATTTCTTCATTCGTAAAGTTAATCGCAAACTTTCTAGCCCCAAAACTTTTACAGGCAAGATATACAGCATCACAACCATTAAATACTGCTTGTTTCAAACATTCCATATTTCCTGCAGGCACCAACAATTCATGTTTTTTCACAATACATCACCACCAATAAGAAATAAATAACAATCATATTATATCATTTTGTTTAATTTTGAGAATACATTTTAATATGAATTATCAAGAAAGATTAAAACAAATAAAGATAGAAAATTATATATGGATAATATATTTAGGAATAATTATATTATCATACTGTGCAAATTATTATGAAAAAGACTATTTTTTAACAAAAAAAGGGGAAAGTAAAAGAAAGTATCGAAAACTAAATTCAACAGTTTTTATCATATTAATTATCATATATTCCTATTTTGAAAAAGAAGCTATAAATTCCTTTAAAACCAAAAATAAATCAATAGAACAACAAAAATATGATACTCTGTCCCTAATTGCCAGTACACTAGTTTTAATATCTGGATATATTTTCTTATATATCATTTTAAAAGATGAAAATATTGGAACAGAAATAGCATTCAATTAAAAAAGTAGAATTACTTCTACTTCTTTAACATTTTCTAAATTTTATAAAACAAACAAACCCAGATAAAATCATCAATATTCCCAAGATTCCTGTTAAAAGGGTAAATGGACTATTCAAAAACGTATTAGGAATATTTTCAATAATTTCTTCCGTAGTATCATTATTACTATCTATACTTTGAACTTTTAATAGAACAGCTGCATTGGAAGCCGCATAATTTTCTGTTTCTAAAACTGTAACAATTAAAATTGTCTCCCCTTCTCCAACAATAGTAACAAGTCCATTATTATCAATAATAGCAACATTTTCATTACTAGAAGAATAAGATAAAAGACTTTTATCAACACCAGCTACTACATGAACTAAAAAAGGCTCATCATTAATCTTCTTTACAACTCCATTAGTACTAACATCAACAATACTAATACTTTGACTAGCTTTTGCAACATTAAGAGCATAACTTGCAGATGAGGCTTCACAAGTAGCCGTTCCTGCCGCTGTTACTGTAATAATAGTTGTTCCAGCATTTTTAATAGTAACCTTTCCAGTATTATCCACAACTGCGACATTAACATCACTTGATGAATATGTTACTTCTCCGTCACCGACAGTATGAATGGCAGCAATTACATAATCTTCATCACCATATATTTTATTAATAGTAGACTCACTAAAACTAATAGTCTGAGATCTTTTTGAAACAGAAAGAGTATAACTTCCAGAAACAGAAGAATAATTAGATGTTTCTGCTGCTATTGCTATAATCGTTGTTGTCCCCACCCCGACAATAGTAACTTTTCCACTATTATCAACTGTTGCTACATTTGTATTACTAGATGAATAAGTAATAGCCCCATCTCCAACAGGATGAGTAACAGCCATAGTATAATCAGCATCTCCATAACGCTTATTAACTGCCAATTCAGCAAACTCTAATTTTTGAATTCCTTTACCAACATTGAGAGTATAACTAATAGATGATGCAGCATAAGAAGGAGTTTCAGATGCCGTTGCTATAATCGTTACCGTTCCTGCTCCAGAAAGCATTACTTTTCCTGAATTATCAACAGTTGCAATACTTTCATTGCTTGAGGAATATGTTATAGTACCATCTCCAACAAGATGATTAACACTCATAGTAAAAGCAGCATCTCCATATTTTTTATTAACAATAGACTCTGAGAAAGATAACACTTGTGCAGTTTTACTTCCTACATTCAAAGAATAGCTAGTGGATGCTTCTTTATAATTAGAAGTTTCAGTGGCTGTTGCTATAATGGTAGTAGTTCCCAAGCCAACAATCGTAACTTTTCCTGAATTATCAACCAATGCAACAGTTGGATTACTAGTTGAATAGGTAACAGTTCCATCTCCAACAGACTGAGTAGCACTTACTGTAAAGAATAAATCACCAAGTTTTTTATTGATAGTAGAAATAGCAAAGGACAATTCTTGAGAACCTTTTGCTACATTTAGTGAATAACTTGCAGATGAGGAACTATAATCACTTGTTTCAGCTGCAGTTGCCATAATTGTCGCCGTTCCAACCCCAACAATCGTGACTTTTCCTGAATTATCAACAGTTGCCACATTCATATCACTGGATGAATATGTTATTATGCCATCTCCAATAGATTGGTTAGCAATCATAACATAATCAGAATCTCCATACTCCTTCTCTACAACAGAAAATGGAAAAGACAACACTTGAGCTGTTTTTGTTCCCACATTTAATGAATAGCTTGCTGCAGCCGCTTTATAATGCTCAGTGCTAGATGCTGTTGCCGTAATCGTTGCAGTTCCAACCCCAACAATTGTAACTTTACCAACATCATCAACCAATGCAACAGTTGGATTACTAGTTGAATAGGTAACAGTTCCGTCCCCAACAGAATGAGTAGCACCTATTGTAAAGAAAAGCTCACCATATTTTTTATTTATAGTTGAAATAGGAAAAGATAATTCTTGAGAACCTTTTGCCACATTTAATGAATAACTAGCCGATGAGGAACTATAATCACTTGTTTCAGCAGCTGTTGCCGTAATTGTCGTCATTCCTACTCCAACAATAGTAACATTTCCACTATTATCAACAGTTGCTACATTTAGATTACTAGATGAATAAGTAATTGCACCATCTCCAACAGGATGAGCAACACTAACTGTAAATGATGAATCTCCATACTCCTTATCAACATTCGAAAAAGGAAAAGACATATTCTGAGCACTCTTTGTAGATACATTTAACGAATAACTTGCTGCGGCCGCCTTATAATGAGAAGTACTAGATGCTTTAGCAGTAATTGTAGCGGTTCCTAGACCAATAATTGTAACCCGTCCACTATTATCAACAGTTGCCACATTCATATCACTTGATGAATATGTGACCGTTCCATCTCCAACAGAATGAGTAACAATTATTGAAAAAGGTGAATCCCCTTCTGTTTTATTAACAGAAGAAACAGGAAAAGATAATAATTGATTACTTTTATCAACATTTAATGAATAACTTGCAGAAGATGAACTATAATCACTTGTTTCAGCAGCTGTGGCCGTAATTGTCGCTGTTCCTACCCCAACAATAGTAACTGTTCCTGAATTATCAACAGTTGCTACATTTGGATTACTCGATGAATAAGTAACATCACCATCTCCAACAGGATGATTAGCAACTATTGTATAATTAGAATCACCATACTTTTTATTTACAATTGACTTAGGAAAAGATAATTCTTGAACATTTTTTTGTTCTACATTTAAAGAATAACTAGCAGAAGCAGCTTTATAATGAGATGTTGCAGATGCAGTTGCCGTAATGGTAACTGTTCCTACACCAACAATTGTTACTTTTCCATTATTATCAACTAAGGCAATAGTTGGATCACTAGTAGAATAAGTAACAATTCCATCTCCAACAGAATGTATAGCACTCAACGTAAAAAATAAATCACCATACTTTTTATTAACACTAGAACTAGGAAAAGACAACACTTGAGAACCTTTTGCTACATTCAAAGAATAACTTGCAGCTGCAGAAGCATAGGTATTCGTCTCTGCTGCTGTTGCTGTAATTGTAGTTGTCCCAACTCCAATAATAGTAACTTTTCCACTATTATCAACAGTTGCTACATTTGGATTACTAGATGAATAGGTAATAGCACCATCTCCAACAGTACAAATAGCACTTACTGTAAAATCAGAATTACCATACTTCTTATTAACAGTTGATACTGAAAAAGATAATTCTTGAACATCTTTCGATTCTACAATTAATGAATAACTAGTAACCACAGAGTTATAATATTCGGTCTCAGAAGCTTTGGCTTTAATAGTTGTTGTTCCAATTCCTACAATTGTAACTTTTCCACTGTTATCCACGATTGCCACATTCTTATTACTGGATGAATAGGTAACATCACCATCTCCAACAACGTGATTAGCAGCTATTGTAAATGATGAATCTCCAGGTCTCTTACTAACAGTAGAAACATTAAAAGTTAATTTCTGAGAAGCTTTACTTACAGTTAAAACGTAACTCGCTGATGCCACAAAATAACTACCAGTCTCTGCTGCCGTTGCTGTAATTGTCACTGTTCCAACTCCAACAATAACAACAGTACCACTGTTATCAACAGTTGCTACACTATTATCACTGGAACTATAAGTAACATCACCATCTCCAACAGGATGATTAGCTATCATTGTAAAGGAGGAATCCCCATATTTTTTACTAACATCAGAAATACCAAAACTCAATTCTTGATTATTTTTTAAAACATTAAGAGTATAGCTTGCTGCAATAGAATGATAATTACTTGTTTCAGTTGCTGTTGCTGTAATAATTGTTGAACCACTACCTACAATTGTAACTTTTCCAACATTATCAACAGTAGCTACATTTGGATTACTAGAAGAATATGCAACAGTACCATCTCCAACTGAATGATTGGCTATCACCGCAAATGAATCATCTGTAACATATTTATTTACCTGTGTAGAGTCAAAAGAAAGTTCTTGAGTTCCTTTAGTAATATTCAACACATAAGAAAATGTTCCCATGTAATAACTATCTGTTTTAGCAGCAGTAGCTGTAACAATAACTTGCCCTACTTTTTTAAACACAACTTTTCCAGCATTATCAACAGTAGCTACACTATTATCACTGGATGAATATGTAATAGCACCATTACCATTAGAAGTAGCTGCTAAAGTATAAGATCCTAAATGAAATTGTTTATTAACAGTAGTTGACGAAAAAGAAACATTTTGTTTTTTCAGATTTAACGCCTTAATAGTAATATCCTTACAATTATTATAAATATCACATACTGAAATATTTTCAGCAGATATTTGATCAGAAACAGTTTTAGACAAAGTATATTTATCACTAGATAAAGTCCACCCACTCATACTCTTCAATTGAGAAGTTGCAGTAAGAGTTACCTTTGTATTTGTTTCTGTTTCATTATAGGAAACACTAACATTTGGAGAAACTTCAAATGAACTACCAGCAACATCCATCTCATAAAACTTAAAAGGATAGTTAGAATCATATTCCTTTGCAGAGTAACCAAGAATAACTTTTCCACCGTAAAAATTAATTCCCTCTATCTCTCCAGTCCCTTTTTTTCCATCAGAAGGCCGCGCTGTTCTCTGAATATTACCAATATATAATACTTTTTCTACTCTACCAAAATCTTTATCAGGAGTACCATCATCTTTAAACTTTCCATTAATAACATATATTTTACAAGTATCTTCATTATTAACATGATATAATTGATAATTAGAATTCTCATCACTCTCATAAGCTACAGCATAAATATATCCATTATAATATGCAATATCTTGACCAATTTTAAGAGTTGTAAAATCAGCAGAATAAGATTTTTGGGTAAAATCTCTATCAAAAAAATAAAATCTTCTATGAGAATAAGCAACTATTTTATTATCATTTCTATCATACCCGATTACATTATAAGACTCATCATTATAATTATAAGTTTTTTCTTTATCAAGCGTAACAGCATCTAATTCGTAAATATCCTTATAATCGTTGGCTCCGACAACCAATATTTTTTTCTCACCAGGAATATAAGTCATGCCATTTCCATGACCAGCATTAATAAATTTTTCCTTTCGAAAAGTGGAATAACCATTACCACTATAACTACTAATTAACCCATTTTGAGTATCATCACTTTTAACAGAATAAAAAGTAAGAGCTCCATTTGCAACAGTAAAACCTTGTAATTGATTATATCCAATATGAGAAGAGTTTGGATTAGGACTACTATATTTAAGTTCAACAGAATTATCTCTTACCGGAACAGAAATATTAGTAATTGGCATTTTACTTAATAAAGATTTATCAACCGTTATCATAGGTCTAATTCCACGTTTATTAGTTTTAGAAACTAAATAATTACTACCATTTTGAGAAATAGCATACGCATAAGAATTATCTGTATAATTCCCATCTAACCAATATCCTCTACTTACTTGCTCTACTCCATTAACATAAAAATCGAT
>OCTX012039016.1_pt1 | contig 12280 bp, 6 predicted proteins | sample 1539691 | NCBI WGS metagenome assembly OCTX01 (sample SAMN02144231, study PRJEB22623) | gut metagenome | biome: sheep rumen | host: Ovis aries | place: New Zealand
CAGACAGGATTGGAAACGATAGGCAACGATGCTTTTCATGGATGTGGAAATCTCAAGACGGTGGAACTCAAAGAGGGATTGAGGACTATTGGTAGTAGTGCTTTCTCTGGCAATTATTTTTACATAGCTGGCAACTATCAGTCGGGTAGAGCACCCAAATTTGAGGAAATCATCCTTCCTGAGGGTTTGGTAACAATCGGTAGTTCTGCGTTTTACAATAACACCAGTTTGAAGCGTATTGCGTTCCCATCAACTTTGACAAACATTGGTGATAATGCATTCAATAATTGTTCACAGCTGGGTATTATCAGTCTTCCCACCAACCTGCAAAGAATAGAGTCTTCGACATTCTTTGGTTGTAGCTCACTGACAGAGGCGCACATTCCCAGCACCATTCTGTCTATCGGAGACAATGCGTTCTATAATTGTTCTAAACTCAATGATGTTTATACCTACATTGCTGAGCCTACCCAAATCAACATGAATACGTTCAGCACCTATACTACAGCAACACTGCACGTTCCTACCACCAGTTATTATAATTATTGGTATGACACAGAGTGGAGCCAGTTCCGTTCTTTGGAAAACTTTGATGCTGAATACGAGTATTTCTATATCAATAAGGACTTTACTATCAGCGATGAGGCAGGAACTATTCAGGGTGAGGGCGACAACGACCCAGATGCAGATCTGAATCCTGGTTCTGGACTTATTGTAGAAACAACAACTGATGACCAAGAACTGGACGAGGTACACATTAAGGTGGATGGCGACCAGAGCGGTTCTGTTCTTGCTGATGACAACCTGACAGCCAACAAAGTGTACTACGACATTAAGATTACGGCAGGACGCTGGTATTTCCTGTCGTTGCCATTCCGTGTGAAGATAACTAACATTACTGCTCCAGGGCGCTATGTGTTCCGTTACTATGACGGTTCATTACGTGCAACAGGTATTTCCGGATGGCTGAACTGGTTGCAAGACTGGCTGCTGCCAGGTCAGGGATACATCTTCCAATGTAACAAGAGTGGTATATTGTCACTGTGCGTAGAGCGTGTGGACATGAACTGGAAGGCTGAGAACCATCCACGCGAATTTGAGCAGCACGCCGCACAGAACCAACAGGATGCTTCGTGGAATTTCATGGGAAACCCACACCACAGCTACTATGATATTGAGAAGACGGGATACACACAGCCCATCACGGTATGGAACGGAACTGCCTATGAGGCAGTACGTCCGGGTGACGATGACTATAGCCTGCGTCCCTTCGAGGCATTCTTTGTACAGAAGCCTGAGAACCAGACTGAGATGAACTTCCCTGTAGATGGTGAACACGATGGACGTTATACCTATCTGCAGTGGAAGAACGACCAGTCGCGTAGAGCAGCTCGCCGCCGTGCCCAGGGTGTTGATATCAACCGCCAGATGATTAATCTGACGCTGAGTGATGGACAAACGACAGACAAGACGCGTGTGGTATTCAATGAGAAGCAGTCGAAGAACTACGAGATGGCATGTGATGCACCAAAGTTCTTCTCGTCAGAGAATGTAGCCCAGCTGTATTCTTTGGACCAGTCTCTTACCAAGTATGCTATCAACGAGCGTCCGATGGGTGAGGTGCGTCTGGGTTATATAGCAGCCAATGATGGCGAGATGACCATCAGCGCACAGCGTATGGATCAGCCCATGATGTTGCGTGACAACGTGATGCAGATAACCCACGACCTGACAATGGGTGACTATACATTTAGCACGAAGGCTGGCGTGTGTGACGACCGCTTCACACTGGTTGCCAATGGCGACGTAACAAGTGTTGGAAAGATTCGTAAGGATACGGGTGTTAGCGTCCTGACAGAAAAGGGCGGCATCAGCTTCAGTGGTATTGAGCAGCAGGAAGTGACTATCTACTCGCTGTCAGGTACAACGCTGGCAAGTCACGTACAGAATGGATTTATCCAACTGCCCAACTCTGCTTATATCGTTAAGGTGGATAACAATACCACAAAACTGCTTGTGAAATGAGAAAATCGATGATATGTACCATCGCCATGCTCCTGCTGTTTGCGGCAGGAGCAATGGCTGATGATGACTATAATCCCTCGAATCCACCCGATCCACTGCTGACCTACAAGTTGACAGTCAGTGCCTCACCGGCGGAGGGAGGCTACGTCTCTGGTGGAGGAAGCTATCAGAGCGGTGCTTCAGTATGGGTGACAACATCGGCAAGGGCTGACTACACATTTCTCTATTGGATGTGTGGCGACGAGCAGATAAGCACCGAGCGTAATTTTCACTACACCATGCCCGACGGCCCCGTTAGTTTGGTAGCTGTATATGAGTTTACACCAGCAAATCCCGCAGACCCTACGGCTCCCAATACGTATCGACTGTATCTGGACAACAATGTGGAGGGCAGCTGTACGTTTAACATCACAAGCGGGTTGAAACGTAAGGCCGACCAATATGTGAACGTGGCAGCCCAGAATGTCAGTCCGGGATTCAAGTTCCAAGGGTGGTTTGCCGATGGTGTGAAGGTGAGCGATGCGTTGTCGTTCAATTATCTGATGCCTCATCACGATGTCACGTTGACTGCTCACTTTGTGTACAATCCCGATAATCCTGCCGATCCCTTTGGTAATACTGGTCAGACGAGTGTGGATACTGGACGGAAAGGTGATGTGAACTGGGATGGCGTGGTGAACATCAGCGACGCGGTGCTGTTGGTCAACCATTACCTGAATGGTACGGTGGATGAACTCCCCATATCTTCTGCCGATGTGAATGGCGACGGTGAGGTAAATATCAGTGACGTCGTAGAAATAGTGAATCTATACTTGAATAACCAATAGAAGGCTTGCCTTCGTTGTACATTCTATAGTTATTGCTGTGCACTCGCATAGCAATAACTATTTTTTGTTAAAGATTTGGTGGTTTCGGGGAAAGTTCGTATATTTGCATCTTGAATAGGAAGAAATAGCTAAAATGACATTTCTACGAACTAGAACATATATAAAACAATTGAGGCGATTACTTGTTGCGTTGATGCTTTTCACTTTTTGTACGAGTGCTAAGGCTCAATTGTTTGTGGTTAGTTCTGAGGTGACTAGTGACTTGTTGCTGGCTCCCAGCTTGGGATTGGAGATAGTGACAGGAAACAGGTCGTCGGTAAGTGTCAATGCGCTCATCACCAATGGTTTATTAGGTAAGGATTTTAAACTGACAGCCATCCAGCCAGAGTATCGCTATTGGTTCTCTGGACGTCCTATCAACAAGTGGTTTGTTGGAGCTGGAGCTATTGGCGCCATATTTGACGTGAAGCACAAAGGGAAGGTGTATGACGGCTACGGTTTCGGTGCTGGCATTACCTATGGATATGTGTGGAACGTGACGGAACGACTGAGCATCGACTTCCATAGTGGTTTTGGTGCCTTCTTCTATACCCGAAAAGAGTACTTCGAACAAGACAACTACGATGTGGACTATACGGAAAATGGTGTGCAGCGAGCTAATGCCACAGGCTATTACCTGCTGCCGACACGTATAGGCGTCTCGGTGTCGTATATTCTGAAATAACATATTGTGAAACAGAAAAGACAGCGTGTAAATGAGAAAACTACTGACACTGATAGCAATACTATTGCCACTGGCGTTGATGGCTCAAGAGGAAGAGTCAGAGACCATGCAGGTGCGAGGAAACATTAAGTTCGTTAACGATGCTGGTGAGAAGATTGACGGTCCTGATGTGCTGTGGTATGGCGCTATGGACAAGAAGGTTGCCAACGAGGCCTATCAAAAGTTCAGACAGTTTAAGAATCTAGACGATGCCGACCGTGAACTGAAGTTTACGGAACTGAGAGAGCAATACAATATTGATGGACGCTGCAAACGAGGCGTATTTAAAAAGAACGTCATGGCCTCCATGTCGCTGGTCTTCGTTGACGAAGAGAATGGTGAGGTGCTCAAGATTGACATAGAGAAAGGAAAGACGCAATATAAAGATGTCGTCATGAAACTGAAACAGACCAAGACCGTTGTGGTTACGGAAAAGGCTCGCTTTCAGGACATTAACGTGGCTACTACTGACGATGCGGATGACGGCAACGAGCGTTTTAACCTTCATATAGAACTGGCACCTGGTACGGCCCGTACAGACTCACGACTGATTATCCAGACATTTGCCGTGGACTGCCAGACAGATGACACGCTCGACTATTTGGCATCGCTGGTATTCGAGGGTGAGATGTATCACCACATGCAGAATAAGCGCATGGCCTTCGACTACGATAAGAACGACAAGTTAGGCAAGTATTATCGTCGCAATGCCGTGCTGAAGGAGAATGAATATTTTGTGCTGGACACGACGCTGGTATGGCCAAAGCCGTCAACGATGAAAGACCGCAACTTCCGCGGCCCGTGTACTTATGTGTTTGAAGACTTCCACCATCCTTATTTCCGAAAGGACCTGGAGGGAACATGTCTGAAGCGTCGTCCGTTTAAGATGCTGGACTTTGCCGCTGCCTTGCACGAGATAGACTTGACGCCGGAATTCTATGAGAAGGCTGAGTCGCAGTTCCAGAAGAAGAATACCAAGATTAACCTGCGCTTTGAGGTGGGTACCAGTAAGCTTATAGAGGACTCGCTGAATGGCGTGGAGAGGAATAAGTTCGTGAAAGAGATTAGCTCGTATGGAAACTCTCTCGTAGAACTGACTATTGTAGGAGGTGCGTCGCCCGATGGTAGCATGAAACATAATGAGGAACTGGCTCGCCAACGTGCCAATGTGGCCAAAGGTATGCTGGGTAGAATTCCTATCACCCCTCGCATTACCACTCAGGTATATACTTGGACCGATGTGGCTAATGCGCTGAATGACCAGAGTAAGACAATACAAGCTGAGAAGGTGATGGAGATTGTCCAGTCTGGGGGAGACGATATATCGCAGTATCAGAAGATCAAGCAGCTGACTTTCTATGACTATGACATCGTTCCCATACTTGAGAATCAGCGTGCGATGCTCTGTAAGTACATGTACCAGAACAACCGACCTATGGAGCCGGAAGAGTGTGTACAGGCGTTCCGTATCCATCGCAAGGCATATTGGGAAAATGAGAAGCATTTCTCAACAGGTGACTTCTACAACTTGTACGATATGTTGGAGGACAGCCTGGAGATTGACACGCTGACGACCATTGCATACAGGGAGATAATAAGTATGCCGGACTATGAGAAAGAGAATGTAATGTCGCCATATGTCTGCAACCTGATGGCTATCCAGCAGATGAAGCGTGGTACTCCAAACGTGGAAATCCTCAAACCATTTATCGATTTCAAGCGCCGTGGTAAGATTGGTGCCGGATATGGTATCAATGTTGACCAATATGTGGCTGGCCGTGGTAATATCAAGTTCAATCGTCAGCAGATAGTTGCTAACCAGGCGGCATGCTACTACATGGAACAAAAGGTGGATACTGCGCTGTTCTTGATAGAATGGCTGAAAGACTGTAAGATGGAAGACGAGGGAACAGAGCAGTTGGAGAACCTGATTAATCTGAAGAAACTGCACTTCAAAGGGGTACGTACGGCCAAGGAAGAAGCTGACTATCAGCGTGCCAAGAGTGCCGTGCTGGATATGAGCGATGAGAATAAGGCCATACTCTATACCGAAATAGAAGAGTGGAACCAGCGAGATAATGCCATGCAGTGGATCAATAAGATGGATGACGGTAATCCGCGTAAATGGTATCTGAAAGGTATTCTTGCTGCTGTGAAACTGGAGAAAGACAAGACGGAAGAACCGCTTATCGTGACGGGTGGTGACGACGACGATGCTGATGACGGTGGTGGCGATGGACAGTTCTATCGTTGGAGTCCTGAGAAACTGGCTCAGTATCAGGCAGACCAATGGGACGACCCGAAGAAGGCCAAAGCTTTGGAGGAGTACAACGCTAAACTGTTGCAATATAAGAAAGATCATAATGACGAGGAACCGCCATTGGCTCCTGCGGCAGCAGAGAACTCAAGTAAGGCAGCAACACCGGTCAATGTTGACAAGTTCAAGGGTATTCCTCAGTATCTGGCTTACTTCCAACATGCCTTTGACTTGGATGGTACCAAGACCTACTTCCGCTATTATCATGCAGAGAGTAATGTGACAGAGAATCTCCGAAAGCAATATAAGTATAGGTTGAAGAACCGTGAATTGTATCGTGAGATGTTTACTCTGTTGAAGAAACGCGATGAGTCCTTTAGCGCTTTAGACGATGCTGACGATAAGAAAGATGCGGACGATAAGTCTGAGGACAGTGATGAAGAAAAGAAGGAGGAACCTGCCGCATGAGAAAAGTACTGATTCTCATAGTGATAGTGGCGATTTGCTGCACGACGGCGTCGGCCCGCATGATTCCTATGCCATCACTGACGGTACCGTCGGATACGACCCGTTATGGTGAGGACGACGAGGAGGACGAGGCAGGAACAGCCAGCAAAGAGCCCAAGCGTCCACCACGTGATCTCGTGGTGGATGGATATAATGCCATCAATGATGTGATGGAGGGACGCTATGTTCCTGTTGGCGAGACATTCATCAACAAACCCAAATGGCTGCGAAACCTCTATGTGCAGGGCGGTGTGGGTATGGAAATGATTACACCTCCTACCGAGGACTATAAAATAGCCCCCATGCGTTATGTCCAGCTGGGTGTTGCTAAGAACTTTAACAAGCTATATACGGCTCGCGTCATGTTTCATGGGGCATGGGGTGAGGAACGTTATAAGAACCTGATGCTTTCTAAGATGGGCGTGAAGGTGGAGCACCTCTATGACCTGTCGTCCTATATGTCGGGATATAATCCGTCGCGACTGGTTGGCTTGTCAACGATTCTGGGTTTGGGCTTGCAATCGTCGAAGATGGAAATGGCTGGCAATGCGATGTCAGTAGAGGGACACTTCGGATTCCAGTTCCGCTTCTTTACAGGACCTAAAGCCTATATCACCGTAGAGCCCTATGTGGGTGTTGGCGGTGACGGTATGGATGTCAGTGGCGACCGCAACTGGCGCAAGAAGGATGTGTTCTATGGAGCCAACATCAACTTTGTATACTACATCAATAACAACCTCTCGCCAGAGTCGCACCGTCGCCTATTGGCTGACCAGCATGAGCATAACCGCATGTCGACAGACTCACTGATGGAGAAATGGCAGCAGCCATGGTTCATCCAGTTGTCAACGGGACCCGCTCTGATGCAAGAACAGCCCAATTTGAGCGTTGGTAAGACAATGGGCAGTGAGATAGCCATCGCAGGAGGTAAATGGCTGTCACCTGTCATTGGTCTGCGAGGCGGTTTGTATTCAAGGACAAATGTATGGAGACAGACAACACCGTTATCGACGCAGGCAACAGGGAGTAATACGACAGACTATCTGGTAGACTTGCATAACGTAATGGTGGGAGGCCGTCTGGAAGCTATCTTCAACCCGATGGGATTCTTGAAAAACTTCTACTGGGATGCACCATTCGGATTCTATCTGTTTGGTGGTGCTGAAATGGGATGGTTGTTGAAGACGCAAAGCGAGAGACTGAGCTGTAGTACGACAGGATGGGGTGGCGGTATCAACCTCTGGTATCAGCTCAGTCCGGGTCTGAAAGTGTTTATAGAACCACGCCTGATGCATAACGACTATAAGGTTCCCTATACCAACGTGGAATGGGTAAAGCGCTATTCGGACAATTACTTCTCGCTGAATATGGGCATGGCAGTGGAATTCCGTGATGATGCACGCTACTATGAGCATAGCTATTATCAGGAATTTGTAGACGACCGACTGCGAAAGATTAAGGTTGGACTGGGTGGCGGTTTCCACCTGTTGCAAACGGAACGTACTTATTCGGGTGGTTCGAGTATCGGACTGAACGGCTTACTGTTTGGTGAGTATCATTTCGATCGTTTGAAGAGTGTTCGCCTAGGTATAGAGTATGTTACCATGAAACGCTCGAACCTTACTCAATTTATGGACTATAATATGGACTACCCAGAAGTGGACTATGCACCAGTACTGCGTGAAGGCTTGTGGGACCATAAGTATAATATTCTCCTGATTTCTGCCAGCGGCCAGGTAGACCTGAACTACCTGACGATGCATTATCAGTCGCAGCAGTTCAGACTCTATGCCTTTGGTGGTCCGACGGCTGTCTATGTGACGAAATACCAGCGTTCGCTGTCACCTAATGAGCGTTTGATGCACAATCACAAAGCAGAGCCGCTTGATGCAGAAAAGGTTGGTTTTGGTATTGGCGCTCATCTCGGTCTGAAATTTGAATACCATATTAATACTCATCTTACGGCCTTCTTCGTACCAACTGTCTATACGTTGGGAAGTGCCAAGATGCCAGGTGTGGAATTTACTAACCTGAAGTTGATGGAGACCTTCAATATCGGTGCACAGTATAGTTTCTGAAATGGGTCAGTTGTATGTTTAATTATCAATAGTATGAGAAGAATAATTCTTTCCTTCCTTTTCCTGACGATTGCAATCTTTGCTAGTGCCCAGGCTAATGAACGTGCCATGGCTGCCGCCATCGATACCATTGTTCGTACATATACAGAGGCGGATATCGTCAATAAGTTTGTTGACGAAATCTTTGAGAAACATAAGTCTGCATACTTAGCCACGCGTATCGCTAAGTCGTACTATAATTATAATGAAGAGGCTGATATATATAAAGACCTGTATCATAAAATGCGTAGCTATCATAGAAATGACACTGCTATGGCTTTCAAATACATTCGTCGGGCTATAGCTATAGACCCCACTTATGCTAAAGCCTATGTAGCTGCATGTGACATCTTGGATTATGATGGTCAGACAGAAGAGGGAATGAAATGGCTTGAGAAGGGCTTGCTACATAATTCTACCGATTCGTCATTGTATATTTCTCAGGCAATGATACTTGCCAGAACGGATATAGAAGCAGCAAAAGCAAAACTGGAAGTTCTTCGTAAAAATGACCCTTCAATGCCAGTTGATCTATTAATGGCCCGTCTGTATAATGATATTGACGTAAGAGGTAATCAGTATAGAGCTGAGGTCGCTGAATACTTTAGTAAAGTAGATAAGTCAAAGATGACACAGGGTGACATAGAAACTTATATTATGAGCCTTTTCTATTCGGGACAAAACAATGAATGTAATACGCAAGCTGAGGAGGCATTGGCTTTGTTCCCCAAAAGTCTAGCGTTGAATAGATTCTATTTCCGTTCGCTTATCCCCATGAAGAAATACAAAGAGGCTATTCCTGCGTTCAATAATTTGAAAAATGCTGATAAAGCTGTTATTGAAATACGTGATTCTATCAACTATGCTGCTGCATTGGCTGGTATCAAAAAGTACGATGAGGCGATGGCTCTATATGATATTATTCTTGCCAAAGAGAATCTCTCTGACAATGATCGTAAATCGACAGAAATATATGTTGGCCAATGTATGTCAGCCCGTGTGAAAGATTATACGGATTTAGGTGACTTCCAGCAGGCCATCGACATGTATTCTGCTTTTATGGATAAAAGACGTTCAGAAGGTAAACTTGATGATATGATGAGTTATACCCTTGCAAACATTTATATTGATTGGTCTGCAGAACAAAATGGTTCGGAGAAAGAGTCGACACTTCTGAAGGCTGACAGAATACTCTCTGATGCTATTGATAATATCAAAATTGCAGGAAATGCGATTACCTTTGCTGCGGTGCGAGTATTTAGTATTTATTTTAAATTAGACCCTACTGCAGAGTCTGGTGCGGGAATTCCTGCAATTAAACAGTATGAGTATTTGCTAACAAAAGATGGAGAATTGCCCACAGGTTCCAATGCGACTCGTTTGGCTATGGCATATCGGTATATGCTGAGTTATTATGCATATGTGAAATCTGATTATGTTACTGCTTCAAGCTATGCTGAAAAGATGCTTGATGTTGATCCGATGAATGAAGTTGCCACAAAGTTCTTGGAAGCAACGGCAAAGCGAGGACGTCGACGTTAATCTATTCGAGAACGGTATTACCGCCCACTTTATCGTGACAATCCACTTTTTGAGGGAATTATTTTGCGGGTTCATCGTTTTTGTGTACTTTTGCATTTAGAATCATAAACAAAAGTACCAATATCGCATCATCTTCGCGAAAATAGTGAAAAGTGGAAACCATGAGCTCTAACCCTTACCATACCGACTCGCATCGTATGGGCCGCCGTAGTCAGCATAAAGACTATCGGTGGCCAGGAATATACCATATCACCATGACGGTAGGCGATAGGCGACAACAGCCGTTGGGGCGTATCGTGGGTGATGTCAGCAAGCCTGATGGCGACCCGAATGCGCCGCATGTGGAACTATCGGAGGTAGGCAAAATGGTGGAGTACGAACTGTTGCACAGCATTACCGCCCACTACCCGATGGTGGAGGTGCAAGACTACGTCATCATGCCTGATCATGTGCATTGCATCATGGTGGTAAAGCTCGATATCATTAGTAAGAATGGCATGCCTACCCATTTAGGGCAGGTCATCTCTGGCTTCAAAAAAGGCTGCACCCGCCGCTATTGGGAAATAACGGGGATGACGGCCGCCGGGCCCCAAGGTCAGCAGAGCCAGCAGCCGCAGCAGCGGGGGAACCCCGCCGCCGCTGGCTCCGTTCTTGCTGCCACCGCCACCACCGCCACCACCGTCACCCCCGCCGCCGCTGGCTCCGCTGCCGCTGGCTCCGCCACCGCTGAGGGCTGTGACCTGCGGTCTGCGGGTTGCCCGCAGGCTTATGTGAAGGTGCCGTCCCGCCTGACGACGGGGAAGCCGCAGTTGTTTAGCGACGGCTATGTTGACGTGATGCCGCTGCGGGAGGGTCAGCTGGAGACGCAGCGGGCTTATATCCGTAACAATCCGCGCTATCGACTGCTACGCAGCCAAAACCGCTCGTCACTACAAGTGGAGCGGGGCGGCATAGATACCGCCTTGCGGCTGTTCGCCTTAAAGGGCTACTTAAAGCGTGAGTGTGGCGCTTCTCAGTTTGATGAGGAGGTGTGGGCCTCTCTGGCTCCACGGTTGTTGCTGCATGATGCCCTCAGCAATAGCTACAGCTATGTCAACCGACAATTTCAACATAATGCCTTCATTGATTGCGACAGCTATGGCAACCGCCAGTTGCTGAGCAGACGGCTGTTACCTGTGGTGTGCCACCGTAAGGACCTGCGCTCTTTTGTCCAGCAAAAAGAGGCATGCCTCACTGAAGCCAGAGACGGAGCAGTACTCGTCTCTGCCCGTATCTCCCCTGGCGAACAGGACATCATGAACGCTGCGATGGCCGAAGGCTTCCCCGTGATTAATATCGAAGATAATGGTATGCCAGAACTTTACCATCCGTCGGAACGGCGGATGGCGCAATGTGCCGAGAATAAGTTGCTGATAGTGACTCCGTGGGTATATCTGTATCGAACTGCTGAAGAAAGTATCACAGTAGCTACCTGTAAAGCAATGAATTGCATTGCGCAGGCGCTGTGCCGCCAGAAGGATGACTGGTGGAAAGAAGTGAAAATAGATAATTGACAATTGAAAAAAGTAGCAGGGATTCCGTTAAAGGAATCCCTGTTGCTTTAATGCTTCTATGAGTCCGGCGGACATCGCCTCGTTGTCTTTCTTTGTATAACGGATGTCGGTGAAGATCTGTGCCAGTGTCTCTTTGTTGTTGAGTTCACAGAAGTGGCGGTTCTCGTCCAGACTCTCCTTATAGTGATAATAGGTGTCGATGTCGGAAGAAGTGTAATCCTTGTAGGTCTCGCTGTGTACGAAACTCTCTAAGGGCAGGCGGTCGGAGAGGGGAGGCTCTTCGGCAGGCCAACCAACGGTGAGTGTGGCGACGGGCAAGACAAGACGAGGCAGCTGCAGGATGTCGATAATCTGCTGAGGCTGATAGACCGTGGTGCCCAGATAGCAGTAGCCCAGTCCCTCTTCGTCCATGAGATTGCAGAGTGTCTGCGTATAGAGCAGGGCATCGATGGCAGCATTCTGGAACGACAGGAAGTTGTCGTAGCCCGGCTGAGCCTTGCGCTCCTCGCACCAGCGTGTGGTGCGGTGGAAGTCGGCACAGATGGTGAGCACTACGGGAGCCTGTGTCACCATGGGTTGGTTGAAGTGGGCGGGAGCCAGGCGCTGCTTCATGTCGCCATCGCGGGTGACGATGACGGAGTACAACTGAAGGTTGCCCATCGTTTGTGTACGGCTGGCCTCAGAGAGGA
>OCTX012246929.1_pt1 | contig 12278 bp, 11 predicted proteins | sample 1539691 | NCBI WGS metagenome assembly OCTX01 (sample SAMN02144231, study PRJEB22623) | gut metagenome | biome: sheep rumen | host: Ovis aries | place: New Zealand
TATATTAAATTACCCTTAAGACTCTGATTTAGGTAATTTATTTTAATATAGAAGAAAAAAGAATTTAGCAGCCGAATAATGGAATGATTAGCGACATACAAGCTTAAAAGTGTCCATTAACTATTTAAAAATATTAATATAACTAAAAAAATTTAAATAATGGAGACAAAAGAAATGACGAAAAATCGTCATACGCTTTTGTCTCCATTTTTCATGGTTTTGGAAACTACTTCCATTTGGAAATTTCATCCGTTGACTAAAGCTTAAGCATTCTGTATAGTCAACACCATCGGGCGGATAGTTAAAAAAATTTAACGATATTGTTATGATATCTGCTTAATGTAGTTTTAAAAATTATGAGAGGTCGTTATACCGACCAAAAGGAGAAGAAATGGATTTTGAGGCAGTAAAGGAAATTATAGTAGACACTCTTGCTTGTGATGATGAGAAGGTTACACCTGATGCAAGATTTATTGAGGATCTTGAGGTGGATTCACTTTCACTTGTAGAGCTTCACATGGCTCTTGAGGATTCTCTTGGACACTCTATTCCTGACGGAGAGATCGGAAAGCTTCATACAGTACAGGAACTTGTAGATTACTGCAATAAGTAATCAAAAAACATAAAAAAGCCAAAGCCTGTCTTTGGCTTTTTCTTGCACAAACAGGGGAGGAACACTTATGAAATCTCCAATTACCAAAATATACGAAATGTATAAGGACAGAGCTTTACGAAAGAAAGCTCATGCCGATACGGTAGGTCATACGGGAATCAGATTTACTTTCGGAAAAGGAAAACCGGCGGAAGAATCAGCAGCCCCAAAAGAAAAGACAAGCGAAAAGAAGGGACTCTCAGGCAGTCCGAACAGCAATCCGGAAGAAACGAAGGATAAAAATGGTTTACGCATACCGGCAGTTATGATTCCGTCAAGCTTTATAACATGCAGATCATGCGGAAGACGGGCACTGAGACATAAATGGGAAGATAATTATTATGTCTGTCCTGAATGCGGAAAGTACGCGCCGATAGGAGCATACTATCGTTTGAGCCTTATCCTTGATAAGGGATCATTCACAGAGATAGACACGGATATTAAAGCGGAAGATCCACTGGGTTTTCCCGGATATAAAGAGAAGATCGAGCGTCAGGAAGAAAAGACAGGACTTAACGAGTCCGTTGTATCGGCGGTTGGCAGCATTCAGGGCATACGCCTCGTAACAGTGGTCCTTGACAGCAGGTTCTTCATGGGATCAATGTCTCGTGCAGTAGGTGAAAAGGTAACAAGAGCAGTTGAGTACGCAATGGAAGAGAAACTGCCTTTACTTATATTCAGTGCCAGCGGCGGAGCACGTATGCAGGAAGGCATTTACAGTCTCATGCAGATGGCAAAAACAACATCAGCCATAGAGCAGTTCAGTGAGAAAGGTGGATTATTCATCAGCTTCCTTACAAATCCTACCACAGGGGGAGTAACAGCCAGCTTTGCAACACTTGGAGATATAACACTGGCAGAGCCGGGAGCACTTATAGGATTTGCAGGTCCAAGAGTTATAGAGCAGACCATAAGCCGTAAGCTTCCGAAGGGATTCCAGCGTTCTGAGTATCTGGAGAATCATGGGTTCGTGGATAGAATCGTTGAAAGAAGCGAGATGAGAGATGTACTTACCGATATTTTGAAACTTCATGCAGATACAAGACAATTCAGTGCTGTGAAGAGAAGCGTAGCTTTGGAGAATAAGTGATGATCAAGGAAATAATACAGGAAGCCGAGCAGATTGGAATTCAGATCGATGCATTATCAGTAAATGATGAATTGCTGGAGAAGAATGCGGAAGAGATACGTTCACTTGATAAGACAAGAAATGAACTGTTATCAAAGTGTACAGAGCTTAATCCCTCGGACCGGGTTTATCTGGCAAGACACCCGAAACGCCCTCATATAAAAGACTTTATCGATAATCTGTTTACAGATTTTTTTGAGCAGAAGGGTGATCACTTATATGATGAGGACCTTTCCATATTCGGAGGAATAGCAAGATATAAGGGCTGCCCCGTAACTGTACTGGGACATCAGAAGGGCAGATCCATGGAAGAAAATCTGGCTTATAACTTCGGTATGCCGAGACCTGAGGGCTACAGAAAGGCTCTTCGTCTCATGGAACAGGCAGAAAAATTCGGACGTCCTATCATAACATTTATAGACACACCCGGAGCTTATCCCGGACTGGAAGCTGAGGAACATGGTCAGGGAGAGGCTATTGCCAGAAATCTTGCAGCTATGAGCAGATTTCATGTTCCTATCATTTCCATCGTTACCGGAGAAGGTAATTCCGGCGGAGCCCTTGCCATAGGTGTGGCAAACAAGATACTAATGCTTGAAAATTCAGTATATTCCGTACTCAGTCCAGAGGGATTTGCTTCTATATTATGGAAGGATGCGGCACGGCACGAAGAAGCCTGTGAGGTCATGAAGCTGACAGCTCACGATCTAAGAAAGGCAGGAGTTGCAGACCATGTTATCCCTGAACCTCTCGGAGGAGCTCAGGAGGATCCGGAAAGATTGTATGCAAGTCTGGACATCGTTCTGGAAAAGACATTTACGGATCTTTTAAAGCTGTCTCCTGAAGAATTAAGAAAACAGAGACAGGAAAAGTACAGAAATATATAAATAGTCACTTTGAAAGTAGACTATCGGGAGCATAATTTTGAATGGAATAAAGATAATAGGCCTGGGAGGAGCGCTTCCCGGTCGGACAGTTACCAATGATGCTCTGGGAGAAATAATGGATACTTCGGATGCCTGGATTTATCCAAGAACCGGTATACACGAAAGAAAGTTCTGCTCAGAGGAGGAAAGTGCTTTGACCCTGGCTGTAGAGGCAGGAGAAAAAGCCATAAAGGATGCCGGAATTTCCAAGGAAGAGATAGCGGCGGTTGTTGTGGCATCCATGTCACCGGATCTTGCAACACCAAGTATGGCAGCACTCGTACAGAGAGAATTGGGACTCCCAGAGGTTCCTGCACTTGATATCAATGCAGCCTGCAGTGGTTTTATTTATGCTTTGGAAGTGGCACGAGGACTGCTGAACGCAAACCTTAGTATCGATGATATCTATCCTGAAAAGGAAAATGCAGATAAGGGAAAGGTACTCAAAAAAAGTGCACTTGTCATAGGAACCGAACAGCTATCAAGACTTGTATCCATGGAAGATCGTACAACGGCGATATTATTCGGGGACGGTGCCGGAGCTGCAGTAATTACAACGGATGATACTGAGGGGGTCAACTGCGATGAATCGAAAAAAACAGATGCTGATTCGCAGGCAAGAATGCATCCTGATGAAGGCTATGTAAGCCTTTTGGGATCCAGAGGCTCGGGAGCCATAGAAGCTCCTTCGATTTATACAAAGGCATATGAAAAGAAGTATCGAAGAAAAGAAGATGCTGTTGAAATAGACCATATGCTCATGGATGGCAAGGATGTTTTTATATTTGCATGCGACATCATTCCCAGGATCATAAACGGACTTCTCGGGAAAACAGGTCTTAGTCTTGAAGATATCGATCATGTGGTATGCCATCAGGCTAATGCAAGAATAATAAGACATGTAATCCGAGCCATGCATGCACCTGAAGAAAAATTTTATATGAATATGGAAAAGCTGGGAAATATCAGTGCCGCATCCATACCTGTCGCACTCAATGAGATGCATGAAAAGGGGATCATAAAGGAAGGCGAAAAGCTTATACTTGCAGGCTTTGGCGGCGGACTGACCTGGGGTGGGTGCATAATCAGCTACAAGTGATATTTTAATATATCGAATCTCATAGATGATGCAGCCGTATAGAGCTAATAATACATAAAATTGAAGATTAATCACAAAAAGAAAAGGTAGAACATGAAGCTTTTAAACGAAATATTAGGAACACGTTATCCGGTCATTCAGGGTGGAATGGCTAATATTGCTACAGGACGATTTGCCGCTGTATGTGCCAATGCAGGTGCAGTGGGACTTATCGGTACCGGAGGAATCCATACGGCAGAGGAATTACGAAATGAGATTCGTACAGCAAGAGAACTTGCTCCCGTAAAAGAAGACGGATACAAGCCAGTCATCGGAGTAAACCTTATGCTCATGAATCCTGCAACAGACGATTTTGTAAAGGTTTGTATAGAGGAAAAGGTGCCTGTTGTTACAACAGGTGCCGGTAATCCCGGAAAGTACATGGAAGATTTTAAGGCTGCCGGAATAAAAGTAATTCCGGTTGTAGGAGCACCTATACTTGCACAGCATGTTGAGAAGCTCGGTGCCGATGCTGTAATCGCTGAAGGCTGTGAAAGCGGAGGACATGTGGGAGAGATGACTACAATGGCTCTGGTTCCGCAGACTGTAGATTCGGTAAAGATTCCTGTAATCGCAGCAGGAGGCGTTGCAGATAACCGTCAGTTTAAGGCCGCTCTTGCACTTGGTGCCTGCGGTGTACAGATCGGTACAGCTTTACTTGCATCTCCTGAATGTCCGATTCATGAAAACTATAAGTCGGCACTCCTTAAGGCAAAGGGGTCTGATGCAATCGTAACAGGACGTATCGGAGGTACACCGGTAAGAGTACTCAAGAATCAGATGACAGTTCAGTATCTGAAGCAGGAGAAGGCAGGTGCAGACAAGATGGAACTCGAAAAGTACACACTCGGTTCATTGCGTCGTGCGGTATTTGAAGGCGATGTGAAAACTGGTTCACTTATGTCCGGACAGGTATGCGGACAGCTTCATGACATTCGTCCTGTAGCAGAGATACTGGAAGATATAACACAGATGTGATGGAAAGGCGTAATGATGAAAACAGCTTTTTTATATGCAGGTCAGGGAAGTCAGCATGCAGGAATGGGCGCAGATCTCTATCGTGATTACCCTGAATTCAGAAGAATATTTGACGGGGTATCAGAGGAATTACAGAAGCAGAGACCTGCTGATAAGAATTATGATCTGTGCCGTTTGTGCTTTGAAGATCCTGACGGAGTCATCAATCAGACACGTTATACACAGCCTGCAATGGTAGCCTTTGCCTGCGGAGTTACAGAGATACTGAAGGTACACGGAATTCGTCCGGACTATGCAGCAGGACTTTCTCTCGGTGAGTATTCGGCATTACAGGCAGCAGAGGTCATGGATTCAGAGACAGCTGTAGAGATGGTGGCATTCAGAGGCCAGAAGATGGCCGAGGCCAGCGAAGGTGTGGATTGCGGTATGACTGCAATTCTCGGAATGAATGAACAGGATCTTGAGGACTGTTGCGAGAAGGTAAGAACCGAAAGCGGAAAAATAGTTTCCATATGTAATTATAACTGTCCGGGACAGATCGTAATTGGCGGTGAAAAGGAAGCTGTAGACAAAGTTACGGATCTGGCGTCAGGTTTTGAAAAGGTAAGATGTATTCCGCTTAAGGTGTCCGGGCCTTTCCATACCAGCTATATGTCATCCGCGGGAGACGCTCTTCAGGGATATTTCAAAAATATCCGTATGAACCGCCCTAAGTGCAATGTGCTTTTCAACTATTTGGGAGATGAATCTGAAGCTGTTTCTTCATCTATCAATTCAACTACTGCCACTACGGCAGCTGCATTCAGAAAGGCCATCCCGGAGCTTTTGGTAGAGCAGGTACAGAAGCCTGTAAGAATGGAAGCAATAATCAGAAATCTCTTTTCAAAGGGAGTTACTGATTTTGTTGAGATCGGACCTGGACATACCCTCAGCGGTTTTGTCAAGAAGGTTGCGAAGGATATGGGCATAAGTGAGTACACAGTAAGTGCGGTAGAGACATCCGAGGATGTTGAAAAGCTCACATCAAGATAAAGAGAGAAAAAGATGAACAGTTTAAAAGGTAAGACAGCAATTGTTACAGGGGCTTCGAGAGGTATAGGAAGAGCCATAGCTATAGAGCTGGCAGCGAGAGGCTGTAATGTAGTTGTAGATTATGCAGGGAACCAGAATGCGGCTGAGGAGACCGTAAAGCTTTGCCAGGAGGCGGGAGCACAGGCAGTTTCGGTATGTGCGGACGTGTCAGATGAGAATGCGGTAAACGAACTGGTTGCAAAGGCTCAGGAGAACTTCGGAAGCATTGACATACTGGTGAACAATGCGGGAATAACCAGAGATAATCTGATGTTAAGAATGAGTGCTGAAGATTTTGATGAGGTTATTTCAAAGAATCTTCGCGGAGCTTTTCTTATGACAAAGTATGTGGGAAAGATAATGCTGAAGCAGAGAGCCGGAAGGATCGTTAATATTTCCTCCATTGTGGGTATTCACGGAAACGCGGGTCAGGCCAATTATGCAGCATCAAAGGCAGGAATAATCGGACTCACAAAGACAACCGCCCTGGAATACGCAAGCCGTGGAATAACTGCCAATGTCATCGCTCCGGGATTTATCGATACTGATATGACAAGTTCACTTCCCGACAAGGTCAAGGAATCAATGCTTTCACGTATTCCCGCAGGTAAATTCGGTCAGGCAGAGGATATCGCTAAGGCTGTAGCCTTCCTTGCATCAGATGATGCCCGCTACATCACAGGACAGGTCCTCGGCATCGACGGTGGTATGGGAGCGTAGGAGTTTGCATCAGGAAAATTTCGAACCTGACCAAAGAAAGTCGAGGGTGCGGCCAAGTAGAAAAGAGTTTGCATTTATTTATAGATAGGAGCAAAAATGGAGAATAAGCGAAGAGTAGTGATAACAGGTCTTGGTACTGTGAACCCCACAGGAAACACTGTGGCTGAATCATGGGACAGTATAAAAAGCGGAAAATGCGGGATCGGAGCCATAACACATTTTGACACGGAGAATTTTACAGTAAAACTTGCCGGCGAGGTAAAGAATTTTGATCCCTCAGCTCTTATAGACCGCCGCGAACAGAAGCACCTTTCCAGATTCACACAGTTTGCCCTTGTGGCAGCAGAGGAAGCCATCACACAGAGCGGAATCAAAGAATCCAAGGAATATGACCCGTCAAGAATCGGCGTCATAATATCTTCCGGAATCGGTGCGCTGGATACCATTGAATCAGAGCATACAAAGGCAGAGAACCATGGATTTGAGAGAGTCTCTCCGTTTTTTATACCTATGACCATTTCAAATATGGCAGCAGCCAATGTTGCTATACGTAACGGATTCAAGGGAATGTGCACCTGCCCAGTCACAGCATGTGCCGGAGGATCAAATGCCATCGGTGATGCATTCCACAGAGTCAGAGACGGATATGAAGATGTAATGGTAGCAGGCGGAGCAGAGGCCTGCATATCACCTCTTGGAATCGGAGGATTCAGCAGCATGCGTGCACTTAATCATTCAGAGGATCCTAGTCGCGCAAGTATACCCTTTGACAGTGAGAGAAGCGGTTTCGTAATGGGCGAAGGCGCCGGTATCCTCGTAATGGAGGAGTATGAGCATGCGGTGCGACGTGGAGCAAAGATCATAGCTGAAATCGTAGGCTATGGTGCGAACTGTGATGCATTCCATATCACAAGCCCTAATCCGGAGGGAGAAGGTGGTGCTGACTGTATGCGTCTTGCCATAAAGGACGCAGGTATCGATCCTGAGAATATTTCATATATCAATGCCCATGGTACTTCAACACATCTTAATGATTCCTGCGAAACAAAGGCCATAAAGGCTGTTTTCGGGGAAAATGCTTACAATATTCCAGTATCCTCCACAAAGTCCATGACAGGACATCTTCTTGGTGCAGCCGGAGGAGTTGAAGCAGTATTCTGCGTAAAAGCGATAGAGGAAGGCTTTATTCCTGCCACCATCAACTACAGAAGTCCGGATCCGGAGTGCGATCTTGATATAGTACCGAACGAGGGAAGAAATGCTGATCTTAAGTATGCACTCAGCAATTCTCTCGGATTCGGCGGACACAACGCTTGCCTTATTTTTGCAAAAGCATAAGGGAGACATTAACAGGAAAGTTTGAAAGCTGAACATCGAACTTGGCTGAAGGAGCAGATACTGGACCGGGTTTAGCTGACCCGTGCCCGACTCATGGAGGTTTAAAATGGCAGAAGAAATAAAAGAGCTGGATAATGCTTCTGATGTGAGAACACCGAAGGCATTAAATATAGAAGAAATTAAAAAAATCATTCCTCACAGGTACCCCTTCCTGCTCATAGATCAGGTGAAGGATTATGAACCGGGGAAATTTGCGGATGCGTTAAAGTGTGTCACTGTCAATGAGCCCTTTTTTCAGGGACATTTCCCGGAGTATCCTGTAATGCCGGGAGTGCTCATCATAGAAGCATTGGCCCAGACAGGTGCGGTTGCCCTTCTCAGTATGCCTGAAAACAGGGGAAAGATCGCTCTGTTCGGAGGTATCAGGAATGCACGTTTCAAGCGTCAGGTAAGACCGGGAGATGTGCTTGAATTCCACTGTGAGCTTACAAAAATGCACGGTCCTGTTGGAATAGGTACGGCTACAGCAACAGTAAACGGGAAGACAGCTGTTGTGGCTGAGCTGACATTTGCGGTCCAGTGACAAGATAGTATCGTCACGGCTGTAGGGTTTTTAACAGACTGTGGCAGCGTGTTTTAACAGGATCAGAAGATCATCAGAGGATAGAATGATATATTATGGCTACCGATTATATTAATAATCGATAGCCCTTTTTGCTATAATCTATTTACGCTTGTTTATACTATTCTTAAAAGGTATAGTAGATATTGTCGGTAATTTGTTATTCTGACGGATACAGAGTAAGTTTTTTGAATTAAGGAAAATCAGTTATGTTAAGTAATACTTTTGAGGAATTATACAATAGATTCAGAGTTCATTTTTATATGCAGGTCTTTTCAAAGGAAAACTCCGGTGATGATACATTGACATCTGTAGAGGCTTTCAGTCTTGAGTGTATAAAGTCCCTGGGTGAGCCTACAGTAGCCGAGTTCGCAAAGATGATGGGGATTTCTGCTCCCAATGCTGCCTATAAGGTCAATGCTCTCATTCAGAAGGGATATATAGAAAAGGTTCAGTCGGAGACAGACCATAGAGAGTATTTTTTGCGGGCTACGGATAAGCTGAAGGATTATTATAAAAACAGCTATGAGTTCCTGCAGAAGATAGTTGAGAGATGTGAGGAGCGTTTCTCAAAGGAAGATATCGAGAGACTCGATTATATGATAGCCACAATTACGGATGAAATGATACCTGAACTTGACCCTAAGCATTTTAAAAAGAGTGACAGAAGGTAGTGTCAATCCGTATCGGAAGGGCTTAAATATCATTATGGAATTAACGTTTGGATATGTTGTATCCGGAAATCAGCTAAGCCTGATTTTTTAGATCAACCTATCCGGACGTTTTTTTGTTTAGTGAAATAGTGACAAAAATGAAATCTAATTTAGTATTTATTTTACTAATTGACATCTGCAACTAAACAGAATATATTAAATGTAAGCGCTTACAAGGATGCACAGTGAGCGTGCGATGATGTGAGCATTAAATGAAAATGAAGTTTATTCGCTTGAAAGGGGATAATTCAATGGAAAAGTTAAACTATCAGGTACTTGAGAAGTCTGGTTATAAGGGGTATATCCTTAAAGATGCTCCTGTAAAGGTAATGCAGTTCGGTGAGGGAAATTTCCTCAGAGCATTTGTTAATTACTGGTTCGATATGTCAAATGAGAAGGCAGGATGGAACGGAAAGGCTACTCTGGTACAGCCTATTGCTTCGGGACTTACTGAGCTTATCAACGAGCAGGAGGGTCTTTATACACTTTATCTTCGTGGCTCCGAGAATGGTCAGAAGGTAAATAATAAGCGAGTTATCTCTTCGGTTAAGAATGCTATAAATCCTTATACAAAGGAAGGTTTTGCAGCTATGATCGAGCTCGCAAAGTCAGACGATCTTGAATATATCGTGTCAAATACAACCGAGGCAGGCATCGTTTATGATCCTGAGACAAAGTTCGATCAGGAGCCACCTGTTTCTTTCCCGGGAAAGATGACTAAGGTACTTTATGAGAGATTTAAGGCAGGAAAAGCCGGCGTTGTAGTTCTTTCCTGCGAGCTTATAGACAATAACGGACTGGAGCTCAAGAAGATCGTTAACCGTCATATCGATGAGTGGAATCTTGGGGAGGACTTTAAGAAGTGGGTAAACGATGAGGTACTTTTCTGTTCTACACTTGTTGATAGAATCGTTCCCGGCCGTATCCGTGATCCGAAGGAAGTAGAGGAGCTGGATAAGGAGAATGGATACACAGATCCTCTTACAGATGTAGGTGAGGTATTTGGTGTATGGTATATCGAGGGACCTAAGGAGCTTGAGGACAAGCTTCCTTTCAAAAAGGCAGGGGTAAATGTTCATGTTGTTCCTGAGGTTGCTCCTTATAAGAAGAGAAAGGTACGTATCCTTAACGGTGCCCACACAGGTTTTGTTCTCGGCGCTTATCTTGCAGGGTTTGACATCGTTCGTGACTGCATGCATGATGATGTGGTTAAGAATTATATGAACAAGATGCTTAATGATGAGATCATTCCTATTCTTCCACTGGATAAGGAGGATTGTGAGAAGTTTGCATCAGCCGTTGAGGATCGTTTCAACAATCCATTTGTTGATCACCAGCTTATGAGCATTTCTCTTAACTCCACTTCAAAGTGGAAGGCAAGAAATATGCCTTCACTTCTTGAGTATGCTGAGAAGTTCGGAAAGCTTCCACAGGTTCTTTCCATGAGCTTTGCTGCATATATCGCATTCTATAGCAATGATGTACAGCGCCGTGAAGAGGACGGACTTATCTGCAGACGTGCAGCAGGCAATGAATATAAGATTCAGGATGATAAGGAAGTTCTGGACTTCTATGAGGCTCATAAGGATGACGATGTGAAGACTCTTGTTCATGCTGTAATGACAAATGAAGAATTCTGGGGACAGGATCTTACAAAGATTCTTGATTTTGAAGAAGTAACAGTAAAGAACCTTACTCTTATCAGAGAGCAGGGAGCCAAGGCTGCATACGCATCAGTACTTTAATGAAAGGAAACCTTCTTAGGGAAAAGAAATATGGCCAGAGCACAGGTAGTACATATCAATCCGGAGGACAATGTAGTCGTTGCCATCGCACCTATTGCGAAGGGAGACGATATAAAGGTCGACGATATTGATATCACAGCAATTGAAGATATTCCCCAGGGACATAAGATAGCGGTAAAGCCTATATCCAAAGGGGAGCAGGTCATAAAATACGGTGTGTCCATAGGACACACCACCGAGGATGTAAAAACAGGACAGTGGGTACATACACATGACATGAAGACAAATTTAAGCGGTGAAGTAGTATATACCTACAATCCTGCCGTTCCTGAAAAGGCAGAAATGCCGGTGGAGACATTTGAAGGATACGTAAGACCTGATGGAAAAGTCGGCACACGTAATGAAATCTGGATAATTCCCACAGTGGGCTGCGTCAATGATGTAGCGAAGCATCTGGTGGAAATGAATCAGGATATTGTGAAGGGTTCCATAGAAGGACTATACACATACACTCATCCATTCGGATGCTCACAGACCGGCGGAGATCATGCACAGACCCGTAAGATACTGGCTGATCTGGTACGTCATCCAAATGCAGGTGCCGTACTGGTTCTGTCTTTGGGCTGTGAGAACCTTACTCATGAGCAGTTTGTTCAGGAGCTTGGTGAGTATGATCCGGACAGAGTGAAATTCCTTACATGTCAGGATGTGGAGGATGAATTTGAAGCGGGTTCTGAGCTCTTACACCAGCTTGCCGGTTATGCATCAAAGTTTAAGAGAGAAACAGTCGGAATTGACAAGCTTGTGCTTGGAATGAAGTGCGGCGGTTCAGACGGACTTTCAGGAATAACAGCCAATCCGACGGTGGGCAGGGTTTCTGATATGGTAGTTGCTCAGGGAGGAACAACCATACTTACCGAGGTTCCAGAGATGTTCGGCGCTGAAAGTATGCTTATGGACAGATGTATTAATGAAGAGATATTTAACAAGGCTTCAAATATGCTCAACGGTTTCAAGGACTATTTCATCAGTCACAATGAGGTGGTTTACGATAATCCTTCTCCCGGAAATAAGCAGGGTGGTATAACAACACTGGAGGATAAGTCCTGCGGATGTGTACAGAAGGGCGGAAAGGCCGCAATTTCAGATGTACTTGCCTATGGCGAAGAAGTTCATACAAAGGGACTTAACCTTTTATACGGACCGGGAAATGACCTTGTATCAAGTACGAATCTTACTGCTGCGG
>OCTX011188776.1_pt1 | contig 12276 bp, 12 predicted proteins | sample 1539691 | NCBI WGS metagenome assembly OCTX01 (sample SAMN02144231, study PRJEB22623) | gut metagenome | biome: sheep rumen | host: Ovis aries | place: New Zealand
CCTGTCCCCCTGACTCCCCCTGCTCAAGACCAAAATTCTTCTCGGAACCCCGGATTGAGTAAGCCGGAGCGAATAGTCCGATACAATCATTGGATTATAAGGCTCTTCCGAAAGAGGAAACAGATATGAATAAGAAACACTACAAGAGGCGGAAGCTGATAGCCGGTGGTATTTTGCTCGCCCTGCTCATCGGCCTTGCAGGCCTTGCAGCGTGCGGGACCACAGAGACACCGGCACCGGCGCCGGCAGCACCTGCCGAGGAACCATCTGAGAAACCACCTGAAGAAACAACTGAACAGCCATCCGAAAAACCGTCTGATGCAAAAGAAGGCGTCTGGCCTGCACAGGATGCTTTGAGGAGCATGGATCTGTCCGACATCACGGAGATCCGCTTCACGACGTACACCGAAGGCGGCGCGCAGCAGGGCGCTGTAAACGACAGCGCATCCATTGAAGAGATCTGTCAGATGCTCGGCGGTGTCCGGATCACAGGGCCAAGCGAAATGGCCGTGGATGACGACGGACTTCTGGTGGAAGTGGATGCCGGAGACCGGAAGCTGACCTTCCGCTTTGAAGAAAAAATACTTGTTCTGGAGGACGGCAGCCGTTATGAAGTCGAACAGCTCGGCGCACTGAAGCAGTATCTCAACGGGCTGCTTGAGGAGTAAAGGGAGTAAACACCGGCAGGAAAGGACTGAACAAAATGGAAATCAAATCATATATCTGTCCGCAATGCGGAGCTTCACTGAACGTGGAAGCCGGAACGACACTGACATTCTGCCCCTACTGCGGGAGCAGACTTCACATCTCTTACGAGGACGGAAAAGCGCCCGCGGACCGGAACATGAGAGAGTTCACGGCGCAGGGAAGCGGCGTAAGGCTTGCGTCGGCGTCTGTCCCTGACGGGTTTACGATTTCGGGTGCTTTGTCCTCTGAGTGGCAGAGCGACTATGTGCCGTTCACCTACATCGTCAGTGCCAATCATGCACAGGAGGGAATCTCCATGCTGGCCGCCTCAAGGGAAATGTATTCCGATTATCGGAATCCGGCGATGCGGAGCATGCTCAGGCTTTCCACGACCGTCATCCGGAGCGGCCTTCGGGAATTCACGGAACCGGTCGATTATCTGACCCACTTTGCCTCTTATATGACCGGCCTGCAGCTGACCCCTGTGGCAACAGCGAGCCTCCCGACAAGCTTTGCCTCCAATGCAGGGAGCGAAGCCAACGTCCTTTACGGCGAATTCAACCAGACAGCCAGTCTGGATGCCGCTGTCGGCTACAAGCTGACAAATCTCGCCATGGAACCGCTCCTGATCAAGTACAGGGCAGCGACGAACGAGGGAGAAAAGCTCGTGCTGTGCGGCGGCGAGATCTACGGATATGAGATGAGCGCAGGCGCCTTCGGCCTTATGTCAGGCATCGGAGATGCAGCGGAGAAGGCAATCGGCGGGCTAAAGTCCATGTTCTCTTCCCCTGACACGCGCGGGGCATCCGAGGTATCCGGGTCATCCGGGACAGCCGGCATGACCTTTGATGATTTTCTTCACGGAGGCCTGATCGGCAAAAAAATGCGCGAGAGAAGAGAAGCGGCGCAGGGAGCTGCACCGGCTGGCGCCATGCAGCAAAATCAGCAGAGGGCCGGCGCTGCGCCGAGCCCGGAACAGGGTCCCAGGCAGGCGCCCGAGGACGGAAAAATCCCGCTGGGGCATGCGTCTGAATACGGAAGACGCTCCGATGTCGTTGTCTGGGGCAGCAAAAGAAGATTCCTGATGGTTGCTCCGATGGAGAAGGAGGAAGCTGCCACCAGGATATTCCTGAAGTTTATTTCTACTCTCACACAGGATCCGGCGCTGGATGAACAGGCAGGCCGGATGATCGCGGCAAGAGTGCAGCAGGTTGCCGGCACCAATGCGCAGATGTCGATGCAGGCGCAGCAGATGCAGATGCAGACCCGGCAGATGCAGATGCAGACATCCCAGATGATCGCCAACAATTCCCGCCAGGTTTCCGCGGGCGTCATGGACAGCTGGAACAAAAGACAGGCCGCACAGAGCAGGGCGAGCGCGGGCTTCTCGGAAGCCGTCCGCGGCGTGAACACCTATACGACGCCCACCGGCGGCACTGTGGAGATGAGCACCGGCGCCGATCATGTCTATCAGGACAGATATGGAGATACCATCGGCGTCTCCGGCAGCGCAGTGGACCAGGATCTCGCGAGCCAGCTCGGCTGGACGGAGCTGAAGAAAAAAGACTGAGATGGGTCAGGGCGGTAATGCTTGTGCTCCTCTTCGGTGACGCCCTGGGAGGCATTGTCGCCCAGAGTCGTCAGGAGGAGAGGTGGCCGGAATAACTTACACGTAATACGGATCCGGTTTGGAGAGAATCACAAAGAAATCAATAATCACTCCTATAAAGAAGAGACCGAGCGTAAACAGATACAGAATGCCCAGGCCGATTTTCCCTTCATAGAATTTGTGCGCGCCCAGATACCCGGCAAACAGACACAGGATCAGAGCAACCGGTTTGCGGATGGGCCTGCCGGCATGAATCGCAGCACCCGTGCGGGAAGTATTCGCGTTATAAAACGCCTGCTTGAAAGCCTGCGCCTGCCCACTGTCCCCGCTCTGATTCTTCGACTCCGGTTTCTTAAAGATCAGACTGCTGCCGCCCGCTTCACCTGCGCCTCGTCGGTGTAAGTCAGCTTGTAATGATTATCGTCGCGGAGCATGATTTTGGCACCGCAATACGAGCAAAATGCGAATTCCCTGCTCGCATCCACATCGGACGTTCCGCCGCAATTCGGACAAACCAGAGGAACCATTGTCACAGCCATTCTTATGCCCTCCCAGGTAAGCAATATACTGAAAATGATTATAGCATCTATTCGTGCGGAAGGTACTGTTCTGTCCTGAAAAATTCGCGCACATGCGTCCAAATAATTAGCCTTATATTCCCGCACACCTGATATGACACACGACGCTCTTCAGGCAGTATAATGATAGCAGCAAAAGATAGTGCGGGGCGGCGGAGCCTCCTACAGGAGTTGGTATGACAATAGATGTGTATTCACAGTATTTTGAAGCGGAAATGATCTGTAACGATGTTCCACGGCATGCTGCAATTGTAAAGCTCACCTCCGATTCTGAAGAGGGGCAGATCCGGTATACGGCCGGCGTCAGTTTTTTCCCGCATAACAGCGAAGACGATTTTGCAGTTTCTTATGACGCGTATTATGAAATGGAGTTATATCAGGCAAAAGGAAGACGGTCAAAGAAAAGGGAAGAAGAATTATTGAAACACTTTCCGGAAGTGATTGATGAGCTGGCTGAGGCTGTAAATGGAACTGTGTTCTGGGAAAAACCGCTTCGCGAAGCAAGGCGCGGATAGAATCATGAATGAGCAGATCATTGAAAAAGCCATAGCGTATATCACAGAGCTGTTCAGGAATAATTCCGGAGGTCATGACGCTGAACATACCCTGAGGGTGTACTATAACACTCTCCGGATCGCGAAAGAAGAGCCCGGGTGTGACGTACAGATCGCTGCACTGGCCGCGCTACTTCATGACGCCGATGATTATAAGCTCTTTGCTACAGAGAATAATGCAAATGCACGGGCTTTTCTTTCGGAGAATCTGGTTCCGCAGGAAACAGCAGACAGGATCTGTGAGGTGATTAACTCCGTATCTTTCAGCCAAAATCAGGGCCGGTCTCCGGAAACGACAGAGGGTAAAGTGGTTCAGGATGCAGACCGACTGGACGCCATGGGAGCTGTCGGTATTGCCAGAACATTTGCCTACGGCGGAGAACATGGAAGGCCAATGAAAGAATCCATACAGCATTTTTACGATAAACTTCTGCTGCTGAAGGGACTGATGAATACAGATGCCGGAAGGAAGATGGCAGAGCAGCGGCATTCGTATCTGGAAGATTTCCTGAAAGAATTCCAGGAGGAAACAGGCGGGAATCATTAGCACCGTCCTGCCTCGAAAAACCTGCACATACGTCCAAATAATTAGCCTCATATCATTTAATCCCATATAGCACCGACGACCTCCGGGCGGTATAATAATAACAGCATCATAGTAGTTTTTTTCAGGAGCCATGATACATGAACGACTGAAAAGAAATGAACGTATAGGAGGCCAGCCATGAAGAAAACAATTGCCCGACTGATCACATTGATTCTCACTGCAGCCTTGTTGATCACCTTTGTCGCTGTCACACCTGTCAATGCTGCAACAACCCCCAAATCTGCAGCCACAAAAGACGAGGAAACCACGGATTATAAGGAAGCTCTTAAGGATCTTAAAGCCGGCATTAAAGCCCGCAACAAGATCCTCATAGATGACGGCACGTTATCCGAAGCATTCAAAGCGGAATACGAAGCCGTTGCTGACTATGAAGAGGCAAAATACGGCGGAGGCCCGCTGCTGGACTTCCTAGCAAATTCCTGCGTCGTCAGCCTTAAGCAGATTACATCTGCGGCCGATCTGTCAGATCTGGAAGAAGAGGAGCAGAAAGAACTGCAGCCGTTCATCGAATCGGAGATCCGGACCTATCTGACCATCGTTGATATCCTCGAGAAGAAATTTGACGTCGAGATTGATGACTTCGAACTGCCGGAGGAGGAGAAAAAAGACCAGAAGAAGACTTCAGGCAAAAAAGATTCCACTGGTCAGCTTCAGCCCTTGGAGATCAAGGACTCAGGCTGGACTTTGGTGAATAATGAGTGGTTATATTACTATGTGAGTCTATACAATCCTAATGAGGAAACTGTGATTAATTATCCTTCTTTCAGAGTGACTGCAAGGGATGAAGATGGAGTTTTATTAGGAACACATGATCAGGTACTAAGCGTGATATATCCGCAGCAAGAGTTTGTCTTTGGTTCTCAGGCATTCAAAGTAGATGATAAACCTGAAATTGTTAAATTTGAGGCATTGGAACCGGCAGACTACGGTTTGAAGACGATTGATACTGTAGAACCATTTGAACCATTTGAAGTCATTAACACAGGAATTCGATCAGATAAAATAGTTGGCGAAATTGTTAATCCAAATGAAACGGACTTTAGTTCAGTAGTTCTGGTTGCAGTATGCAAAGATGCTGAAGGTAACATAATAAGTATTCAGAATACATATGCAAACGAGTTAAAAGCCGGTTCAACTGTTCCATTTGAAATAAGAGTCAGAACAGATAGTGAAATCGCAGATTTTGAGGTCTATGCAAACCAGTGGTGATGTTAAAGAGGCAAATAATGAAAACACTGATCGTTTATTATTCCCTGGAGGGAAATACGGAATATGCCGCAAGCAAAATCGCGGAGATCGGCGGTTTTGATACCCTGCGTCTGGTACCGGTCAAAAAGTATCCGGACAGCGGCTTCAGGAAGTTTTTCTGGGGCGGGAAAAGTGCCGTCATGGCAGAAACACCGGAACTGGAACCCTACATGTTTGATGCGGACAGTTATGATCGGATCATTTTTGGTTTTCCTGTCTGGGCGGGCAATGTCACGCCGCCGATCAGGACCTTCGTGAAAGAGAACGACCTGAAGGGAAAGCAGATCGCTGCTTTTGCCTGTCAGAGTGGTTCCGGCGCGGAGAAAGCTTTCGACAAGCTGAAAGCAGCCATTGGCATCGATAAGTTGGAAGCAGAACTGATCCTGATCGATCCAAAAGTGAAACCAAGTGATAAAAATGATCAGAAGATTGAAGAGTTCTGCAAGAAGCTCTCGTCATAAACAGGTCAATTTTGTTGGAAGAACAAATGAATTCTATGAGTACTAAGGAGACAAAAATGAAATTCAACAAAACAGTGAAATCCATTATCATCACACTCGCACTTATCTTAGTGTTCGGCCTTACTGTAAGCGCCAAATCAAGTTCTTCTAAAAAAGACAAAGAAACAGAGAAGCAGAAAATTGACCTTTCTGGCATGTCATATGAGGAACTAGTTCAGCTGAAAGACCAGATCAACTTAGCCATGTGGGATTGTGAAGAATGGCAAGAGGTTACAGTTCCACAAGGAACATGGATTGTCGGAGAAGATATTCCCGCCGGACATTGGACTATTAAATGTGCTGATGTTAACAGAAATCAAGTTCTTATGGAGCAATGTGCCATAGAATGGGGTTACTTGAACAAGTATGGTGAATTTCAATTAGGCGCTGGTTCCCGTTATGGAAATGCAATTCTCCATAACCCGAATTCGAACTATTACAAAGCCGGTACAGACACGGAAATAGATATGAGCTTTGAAGAAGGAATGGCTGTAATTATACAGAATCTTAATGCGCCAGCCGTGTTTTGCCCTTACTCGGGTAAAGAGTCGTTAGGCTTCAAATAATGCAGTAAAACGACTAAGATAATGTCGAAGACGCGTCCGATTATACGGACGCGTCTTTCTTTATCTCCGCAGTACATTTTGGTCTAAAAAGAGTATAATTATATCATCGCAGAAAAGCAGTTTATTCATACGTATCTCATATCTATAATCTGCCATACCTGCGCCTACATCAGTGGAGGAGAACGACTATGCCTAAACTTCCATTCAAACCAGTCAAATCCGTCGGTGAAATCAAAGCCGCGGCTATGGATGCTGCCGACAAAATCAAGAATACGGCAAGTGAAAAGCTCTCAGAAGAAGCTGATAAATACATCCCTTCTAAGCTCAGGGAAACTGCTGACTCCCTGGGCGAGAAAGCAGCGGTCGTCAGAGATTCCGCCATGGCGGCAAAAGAAGATATCGAAAGCAAACTGACTGAACTCGACCGCATGCTTGAACAGGCAGTTACAGATTATAACGATGCCTATACTCTTATGAATGATAAAGGCATCCGGCTCTACGTCGAGCGATGCAGAGCTACGGATTCTATCATCAATGTCGAGTCTCTTATCAACAGTATTTCCAACCATCCGAAGTCCTTTGATGCAGACTTTGAGGAGATCACCACCGAACGGAAACTCTTTACGGACAGCTGTGCATTCGCAGATCGTGAACTGCAGGCAGCCCGTCAGGCAGCAGGCGGCGCGGGAGCCGGCCTCGCGGCGGGCGCGTCCGTTGCTTTTATGGCTCCTACAGCAGCCATGTGGATCGCCACGACATTTGGAACAGCCTCCACAGGAGCTGCGATTTCGACCCTTTCCGGTGCTGCAGCTACGAATGCAGCCCTCGCGTGGCTTGGCGGCGGTGCAGTTGCTGCCAGTGGCGGAGGAATGGCAGCGGGACAGGCTCTGCTTGCGATGGCGGGCCCGATCGGTTGGACGATTGCTGGTGCAACACTGCTTTCATCAATTCTTTTGTTCGCAAGCAAAAGGACCAAGCTGAACGCGCAGAAGAATGACGAGATCGAGAAGGTAAAGAATAACACAGAGACTGTGAAGGAGATGGACGAAAAGATTGCTCAGATCCTTACGGAGACAGAATCCTTACGAAATGCGCTGAACACTGCTTATACAGAATGCCTGCAGTTTTTCGGCGCAGACTATCGGTCTCTTTCCGACGAATGTAAAATGCGTCTGGGTGCTCTGGTTAACAGCACAAAGGCATTGTCTGCTCTTTTCGGGAAGACAGTTGAACAGCCACAGAATAATCCAACAACAGCAGGAATGAAACATGAATAAAGACAGCCTGCAGGAACTGGCCTTGAGTGACCTGATGCCTGAGAAGACTAAAGAAGGAATTGAGCGAGCTGCTGCCCTCTATCAGAAAGCCCAGGAGAGCATGTATGTTCTTGCGGCTGAAAAAGATGAGACTGATCTGACTCGGCTGAAAATCGGAACAGTACTTGCCTTATCTGTTCTGCGCAAAATTGCAGAGGGAACAATTCCCATTTCCTTCACCCCCTCAGACTGGGAGGAAATCGCACACTCCGTCGCTGACTATGCGGTCCTGACGGATGGCTGTGAATATTCTGTTTTCATCTTTACCCAATATGCGGACTATATTCAGCTGTCCGCCTCCTACTACGACGGACTTATTCCGAAAGAGAAGATTCATGCAATCACAGATCTCGCAGATGAGCTTCGGGCAAAATCCGATAGCGTTCAGTGCAGTGAGATCACGGAACCGCGCTATGTGGAAGACTGCATGTGGATCTGTCTGGAAGCGATTCTTAAGCTCCTGTCCTCCATGCTCTACCTGACCGGAAAAACGGAAGCTGCCGATGCAGCTCAGGCAGCGGTCATGCTCGCCTATGAGTATGGCAGACTCAAACTCTATGCCAAAGAACAGGCTCTGCTGACTGAGTATATCGAGAACCAGTACCAGCTGGACGAAGACCTCCAGGAAAAGTTCAATGCATTCAAGGAAGAACTGTCTGCCGAGACAGAGCAATTCGAAACACTCATCATTCAGGCCTTCGATCCGAATTTCAGAGATACACTCATGGCCTCAGCAGAACTTGCTCGTAAAGCCGGGGTCAAGGAGGAAGAGATTTTGAAGAACGTAGAAGATGTGGATGATTTCTTTTTGAATTGAGTGTGAATCCATCCAAGATCGAACAAAGCAATTGGCAATTTCATCCTGTCAATTTCAGTAGAAACTGTACACTGCGAAAAGTATAATTTAGTTGTTACAAACCAACAGCATGAGAGGAATCTTATCATGGAAAGAATCAAGATAATCAGCGACCCATATCACAAGAGTACCGTCTTTGAAAAGTGGCAGGACGAGAGCGAGACATGGCACCGGATCAGTCTTGAGACAGATGGGAACAACCCGCTGCTGAGTGAAGAACTTACCCACGGCGTTTTTCCTTTTGTGGTTAAGAAGATTGTTGATGCCATCATTGCAGTTTACAGGGACGCACAGGGGAAGACGGAAATCGTCTTTGAGGGCACAGATGATGAGTTCAGGGAACTTGAACTTGTCTGCAGTTCGGAAGAATATGCTGACAGTATTGTTCTGTACAAATCAGGAAAGTATCTCGACAATGCCCGCGACATTCTTCCGGATATCATGGATGTATTCAACGAGCTGACTCCGCTGATTTCTGAGAGCGTGAGAGATAAAGAAAAAGTACGGGATGAACTGGAGAAGTTTTCTGACGCCTCCAAAGATATCATTCCAATCTGTATTCTGGGCAACTATAGTTCGGGAAAATCCACTTTCATCAATGCCCTGATTGGCAGCGAAGTGCTGCCAAGTTCTGATGCGCCGTTGACAGCCAAAATCTATAAAATCAAAACTTCGCCGCACGCTGATCGGGCCAGAATTGAGTTTGAGCATGATGATGCCAGTGTACGGATTCGAATTGATGAAGATCAATATAAGTTGATCAGCGGCAGCCGTAATGATCCATTGGTACAGAAAATCTGTGCAGTCATGGATGGGCTGAAGGATGAATCGATTGCGCGTCGAGTCTATGCTGCGTTGGAAATTATCAATGCTGCGGAAGACAATATTTCGGATCTGATTGAGATTACAATTCCTTTTGTCGGGGGAGAATGGGGCAAATCCGCCAATGATTTTGTGATTTTTGATACTCCAGGCTCTAACTCAGCATCTAACGAAAAACATTTCCAGGTTCTGAAGAAAGCCATGGAAAATCTTTCGAACGGCCTCCCGGTTTTTGTGTCTGAATACAACTCTTTAGACAGCACAGACAATGATCGCTTATATCAGGTGATTCACGGAATGGAAGAACTGGACAGCCGCTTCACTATGATCATTGTCAACAAGGCCGACACAGCTTCTTTGCCAAAAGGTGGCTTTACCAAGGAAGGAGAGGACAGGATTCTGGGCGAAGCAGTTCCCAGACATCTGTACTCTGAAGGAATCTTCTTCGTATCTTCCGTGCTTGGACTGGGATCGAAGACACAGGGTGAATTCACAGATGACCACTATGCTGAAATATATGAAGATCAGAAATCAAAGTATTCTGATCCGAGTTCGCGCTTTTATAAAAAACTGTATCTGTACAACATCATGCCGGAACAGTTGAAACAGCAGGCAGTAGAGACAGCAGAACAGTGCAGCGATCTTGTGTTTGCCAACAGCGGATTATTCTCTGTTGAAACCGAAATACAGACATTTGCCAATAAATATTCATCATACAACAAGTGCCAACAGTCGCAGCTGTTCCTTGGCAGACTGATTGTTATTACCGGTGAAGAGATCGCGGCGGCTAAAGCCCAGAGAGAGGAATCACGCAGATTGCGGAATGAAGCGCTGGAACGTGATCAGCAGATTCTTATCGAAAAACTGGAACTGACAGGACATACCAAAGAAAGTGTCATTACCGAAGAATATCCGGAGCATATGGAAGAATTCGTTCAGAAGGCTGAAGATGCCAATCATCAGGACTCTCTTGAAGATGAAAAAGAAGAGCTGATGTACGCAGAGCGAGCCGCACAGGGTTACAACGAGTTGATGGATGAACTGCAGGATTCAACAGGTGCGGTGAAGGAAGGTCTGGTCAGTGACTTACGTGCATTTGTAAAAACTCCTGGACTTTCTGCTATTCGTGCAATGGGTTCTAACTTGTATGGAAATGCCAGAAATGCACTGGCGAATACAGGCGCTGTTGTGACAGTGAATAAACAAATCAGTGAAGCGGTCGCCGAACAACTCGTGAAAATGCTGAACGAAGACATAGAGCGAATAACTGCCGAGACATCAGAGAGTATTGATACTGAATCCAAAGCTTATCTGGAGGCGAAGAAGCAGGAGATCAAGCAGGCATTAATTGAAGTCGTCACCGGTTCAGATGTTCTTTCTGACGAAAAGAAGAAGGAACTGTCCGACATCATTATCCAGTTTGAAAACATGGATCTTCAGGTTAAGGAAGCAGCCTTTGCCAAGGAAGATTATGAGAAAGTCATCCGGCTTGGAAAGGCAATCATTGGATTTACAGATCAGATTAATCTGGAAAAACTGAAGAGAGATTATAATAACAGGCTCCATGAACTGGTTCATAAGATCTATGCGAATATCAGAACAAGTCATATCTCAAGCTTCAGAGAATGGGTGCAGAGCCTGCTCGAGGTCATTACAGATAACATTATTGACTACAGCCCTGCCCTGCGTAATCAGAAAGAGCTGATCAATGAAGAAACAGCCCGGATTCTCGACCTGGAATCCAAACAGCGCAAACTTGCAGATTACACTGAACAGATTCAGCAGATGATGGCCTGGAAGGAAGTGTAATTGTCATCGTAAAAGGGGAGTTTCAGTATGGGTATCAAAAACTGGATGGCAAAAGCATATGGTAAAGCTGGAGATAAGGTCGCTAAATTGGCGGCACTCAGTCCTGAACAGCTTCAAGAAGTGCAGAAGCGCAGAGAAGAGTATCTCTCTGAAATTCCGAATCCGAATGATAGTGCAGCGGAGGAAATGACAGCGCGGCTCCTGGCAGCGAATGGCGTCGAGATTTACAACGCTTTCCTGCCCCAGCTTCAGGAGCTGTATGTACCTGTGCAGAGAGAAGCAGAGTATGGCAGGAAGTTTAATGTTTCCCACAACATCCGTTACTTCAAAATCACGAAGTGGGTTACAGATAAAAAGGAAAACAGCCTTGAGAAACTGGTGAATGTATACCAGGTTCTATCAAATGAAGAATGCAATATCGCGTTGATCTTTCACCGTTCCTGCACAAAGACGGATGTATATCTTGCCGTTGTAGACACACAAAACTCTGAGAACAACATTAACATTGACAATTATAAAGCAAGGCTGATTGATGCTGTTCGTGGCAATTTCCCCGGTGCAGAGTGGGAAGATGATGACCGTATGGATACAGTGCCATGCCTGAAGGAAAATGTGCCTTATTCTGTTGCGGTTACTTCAAATGTGCCAGGAGAAAAATCCGAGAAATTCATCAGTCAGACCATCGAGAAATTACTGGATGGTATTATCCCAGACAACCATAAAAAGGAATATACAATTATCCTTCTTGCTACACCTATTCAGGATGTAGAAGAACGAAAGCTCAGATTGTCTGAGCTCTATTCCGGTCTTGCACCATATGCCGGCTGGTCCACTCAATTCTCTTACAATGAATCTGACGCTTCTACTTCCATGGCAACGTTCGGTGTAAATGCTGGCGTAAGTGCTGGCATCCAGAATGCGCAGAATCAGGCTGTAACAAATTCCCAAGCTCAAACAAATAGCGAAAATCAGGCAGTTACTGATGCAAATGCAAATGCCGAAACGGACCAATCGAGTGAAAACAAAACACTGTCGAGCAACCGGTCCGAAGCAAATGCTGAAGGGGAAAACTCCAGTCATGTGGAAGGAATAAGCGACAGTCAAGCGAATTCCAAAATGGAAGG
>OCTX012280425.1_pt1 | contig 12276 bp, 11 predicted proteins | sample 1539691 | NCBI WGS metagenome assembly OCTX01 (sample SAMN02144231, study PRJEB22623) | gut metagenome | biome: sheep rumen | host: Ovis aries | place: New Zealand
ATAGCGGCTCATTCCCTCGGGGCTCGACCGGCGCTTAAAAAAAGTGCGGTGTTATTCAAGCATGAGAAAAGCACCCTGATTGCCCCGCTTTCCGTCTGTCGCGCGGTGAGAAAATAGATCTGTACTGTTTTCGCAGGTGCACAGGTTGGTGATGGTCAGATGCTCCGGTATAATCCCTGCCTCAAGCAGGATCCGTTCACAGGCGCGCCAGAGATCAAGCTGGTATTTTCCGGGGCGTCTTCCTCTGGCAAGGATACGGGGAATGGTACCTGCCGAATCCGATGGTTCCGCTTCAGAGGGGCTGCCTGCGCCAAAACATTTCCGCACCTCTTCAGCGACATCTTCCGATACCTCGTAGCAGTCGGCGCAGATGGAAGGACCGACCGCGGCGTATATGTCATCGGGGCGGCAGCCGTAAATGTCCTGCATTCTGCGGACCGTCACCTCGCCGATTCTGGCGACAGTTCCCTTCCAGCCGCTGTGTGCGAGGGCTATGACTCTGCGGACAGGGTCATAAAAATAAATGGGAACACAGTCCGCATGTGAAGTATACAGTACAAGCCCGGGAACATCCGTGATGAGTCCGTCGACATCTGTGTAATCCCGTTCCTTTGTCACGCCTTTTCCGGCATCGCCGGTCGTCACAATCCTCACATTCTTAGTGTGGGTCTGCTGCGCACAGACAATATGGTCTGCACTTGTATCAAAAAACACTGCGATCCTGCGGAAATTCTCGTTGATATTTTCATCCGGGTCATATAATCCCCGCCGGAAATTGAGGCTGGAGAGATACCCCTCCGACACACCTCCTGCACGTGTTGTAAAACAGTGCCGCACCCCCTTAAGATGGTCCCAGGAGGAAAACGTGAGAACAGGAAACGAGGTGCCGCTGGAAAGCGGCACCTGTTTTTCGTGGAATATTTTTTCTTCTGTTTTAAAAATCATATCGTTTGGTTAAAACCTCTTTTAACATTAATCCGGTAAATGAAGTCAGGTTTGCCGGGATGCGGCGGATTCGGCCGGGATGCAATGATCCATGCCGACAGGTTGCTGACAGGTAACTTGTTTTGAATCAAGATGACATCCCGCAAACACAGATTGTACCGTGTCATTTTACATGCACTATCCGGAAATCTCAATACCGTTTTCCCGGTACCACTCTTTTGCGCCTTCATGCAGTTCGATCGGCAGGTCTTTTACGGCTGCTTCAGGATCGGGCTCATAATCCACCGACACGGCATACTGAAGCTCTTTGGCGTGCGTAAATAAGCTCTGCGTGATCTTTTTTACAGCATCTTTTCCGAGCTTCTCCGATGCCACAAGGACAGATTTGACACCGATCGTGCGTACATCTTTGTCCTGTCCCGTGTAGGTTCCAGCCGGAATAGTAACAGGTACATAATAGGAATAGGCACTCGTCAGTTTCGCGGCAGCTTCACCGTCCACCTGCAGAAGATCGACAGGTGTATTGCGGGAAATAGAACTGATGACCGTGGTCGGCGTCCCCATCGTACAGAAAAAAGCATCGATCACACCTTCCTGCAGCGCCTGGGACGCCCTGGCGTAACTGAGGTTGACCGCTTCATAGTCTCCGTTCACCACGCCGTATACTTTCAGGATGAGCATGGCGTTTTTTTCCGTGCCCGAACCGGACGCGCCAATCCCGATCTTTTTGCCGTGAAGATCACTTACATCGGTAATTCCGGAGTCCTTACGGACCACGATCTGGACAGCCTCCGTGTACATGCCCGCAACAGCCTTGAAACCGGAAGTATTGCCGTCAGTCTTCTGCATCTCACTGATCACATCAGCCTGCATGATCGCAAGATCGATCTCCGGAGGTTCTTTTGTGATCAGCTTCAGGTTCTCTCCCGAACCGGCAGTAACCTTCACCTCAACATCAACCCCCTTGTAATCACCCATCAGAAGCTGGGCATATGCATTGCCGAAGCTGTTATAATTGCCCCCGATTCCTGCTGTGCCGATCCTGATTTTTTTTAACCTTCCCGCGCATCCGGCAGCAGACAAAATCACAGCTGCCGCAGCAGCCGCTGTAATAATAACAGAAAACATCTTACGAAGAAATCTGCCAGAATTCCTACCCATTTGACTACTCCCCTGTTCGCGGAACCGATGCTACTGTCTTTATTCTACCAGATTCCTCTCCTGTTTTCACCACCGCAGAGAAGAATGCTCCCTGAAAGCATTCGAAATGTATCGGGGACCGGAGGGTTCTGATCATCCCGCTCATTGATGTAGGACAGTCAGAACTGTCCCCGGAGTCCAGAAACTGTCCCCGGAGTCCCGATCACAGGTTATCAAGTATTCGCATATTCATTTATAGAAATTAATATCGACATTACGGATTTTATGAGGTATAATCAATTCACTTATATAAATGTATCTGTGTTTTGGAATCACACAGTCAGAAGGAGGAAAAGATGTTCGGAATCACAGGGAAAAAGAATAAAAAGATAAATGAAAAGAATGAAAAAAAGAATGAAAAGAACAGAAAGCGCTGTATAAAAACGGCAGCAGCCCTTTTGTGTCTGCTCCTGCTCGCATTGCAGATTGCCGGCTGCGGCTTTGGAAGCACGGAGGGCGGCAGCGACAAGAGGGGGGAAGCTCAGGGTGCAGACACACAGTCGGAAGGCAATGAAGATAGTTTTCCTGCAGGTAAAAAAACCAATACAGACCAGGACAGCCCGGGAACAGCCTCCCTGGATCAGGAAGGAACCGGAGACAATAAAGAAGACAGCACGGAAAAAGGAAATGACAATACGGATAATCCGCCGGTCAGTTCCCCGGACAGTACCGGAAAGACTTTGCCTGTCAAAGAACCGCTCCATGTCGGAGACGAACTGACGGACGGAAAGCTTAAGATCATTTACATGGCCAGCGGAGAGTATCAGGAACCAAGCGAATACCAGCAGCCCCCTGCCGGATACAAGTATATATATGTTCAGTTTGCTTTTCAGAACACCGGCAGTAAATACGACTGCCCCATCTCACTGTTTTCCTTTAACTGTTATGCGGACAGCTTTTCCGCGCAGGCTTTCTACGGAGGCGAAAAAGAACTGCCGTCTTCCCTCTCGTCTGGCCGTTCCACTATAGGAAATCTCTACTTTTCCGTTCCTGAGGATGCCGGGAATATTGAGATTGAATACCAGCCTGCACATCTGAATCAGGACAGGATCCGTTTTGCCTATGAGGGGGAAAAAGACGCCGGCCTTGTGCTTCTGCCTGACACAGAGCGCACAGGGAGCGCCTTTAAGGTTGGGGACGCTGCCGCCTCTTCAAGACAGCGGATTCTCTATCTTTCCTGTGAAAAGGATGACAGCGACAATGAATTTATACGTCCTGGTGAAGGATGCAGCTTCTACACGCTCACCTTTGAATTTGAAAACCTGGAAAGTGAAGAACGTCAGGTCAGCATCCATGACTTCAGCTGTTATGCAGACGGATTCAGCTGCAGAAAAAATCTCTTCCGGGATGACTATCTCTCAGCCTCAGTAAGCGGGGGACGAAAGGCCAGGGGGACAGTCACATTCGAAATCCCGGACGACGCACAGATTGTAGAAGTCGAATATGATACCGGGAGCAAGGCAGATCAGCGGGTAATATTTACCGTTCGATAAATGCTGCTCTGAATCACTTTTCATCCATCCTGCGGAGCAGATCGGGGAACATGGCAATGCTGCGGCGGAGGATACCGTTCATATAGGCAATGGCAGTTCCGTAATTTGTGACAGGAACACCCTGGGCAACTGCGCGGCCGATCCGGCTCTGCATCTCCCTGGCATTGAGCATACAGCCGCCGCAGTGGATGACAAGAGCGTAAGGAGTGAGATCCTCGGGAAATCCTGTCCCGGAGGATGTCTCGATGGTGATATCTTTTCCGGTGCGGTTTTTGAGCCAGCGGGGAATCTTTACAGTGCCGATATCATCACATTGACGATGGTGCGTACAGCCTTCCGCGATCAGGACTTTATCTCCGTCCTCAAGCCGGTCGATCCGGGCGGCTCCAAGAACAGCTGTCTCTAGAAATCCCTTGTAGCGGGCCATCAGGATGGAAAATGAAGTAAGGGGAATACTCTCGGGAACATCTTTCTGAACAGAGGCAAAAGCCTGGCTGTCAGTGATGACCAAAGCCGGGGGAGTGCGAAGATTCTCAAGCGTCGCGGTCACATTGTCTTCCTGTATGCAGATGGCACTGCAGCGGGAATCCAATATGTCGCGTATGACCTGCTGCTGAGGAAGGATCAGTCTGCCCTTGGGGGCGGCCTTGTCGATCGGAATGACTAAAATGACCTGGTCTCCCTTCCGGATCAAATCCGAGACAAGCCGCGGCTCAGCACCCTGCCCTTCTTTCCATTTGCGGTAAATATCCGCAATCTTTTCCTTGAGCGCAAAAATACCCTCTTTCGTTTTGGCACTGATACAGACTACTGCCTCGACTGTTTTATAACCGGCAGAAACTGCAGTCCCGTCAGATACGGATAAAGCAGATGCAGATTCCCCGGATTCGGACTCTGCAGATGCGGATAAAGCAGATGCGGATTCCGCAGATTCGAATTCATCAGAGATGGATTTCTTTATCTTTTCAGGCTCAGAGGAACATTCCTTACCTTCCGGCGCAATGTTCAGAAGGTCAATCTTGTTTTTTGCAATGATACAAGGGATTTTGCGTTCTTCAAAAAGACCGAGCAGTTCAAGGTCGCACTCGCATAAGCCTCTGGCGGCATCAACCACAAGGATCGCCAGATCTGTCAGGGCGAGGATCTGCCGCGTCTTTTTGACACGCAGCTCTCCCAGCATTCCCTCGTCGTCGAATCCGGGTGTATCGATGATCACGACCGGTCCCAGAGGCAACAGTTCCATGGCCTTTTTGACAGGATCTGTGGTCGTGCCCTCCACCTGTGAGACAACTGCAAGGTCCTGTCCGGTGACTGCATTGACAACACTGGATTTTCCGGCATTTCTGCGGCCGAAAAAACCGATATGGATCCGTTCACCGGATGGGGTATCATTTAAACTCATGATCATTCTCCTGTAGTGTTCGTTTTATCAATAAACACTTTTATACTGCTTAAATTTTGAACTGCAATATGTCCGGAATATTATTCAGAAGGATACGACCGGAAAATGCCAGATGCGGAAGCGGGATCAGCTTGTATCCCGGCGGGAAAACATCCCTGTAATAGGGGTCGGACACCACCCTGACACCGGCGGATGTCTGAATGTCAGCCGGCTTGTCTGTTACAGGATGTGCCGCATGAGACATCTGTGAGAAACTTAGAAGGGCTTTCTCCAATTCCTCTTCTCCGGCCAGAGCCGCATCTTCCGGCCCCAGGAAAATTTCCGCTCCTTCTGTCGCTCCGAATACAAAGGTCTTTACGCCTGTGCGGACCTCTGCAGAGGCCGCCAGAGAAGTCATAATGACCGGCTCCCCGATCAGGCATACTGGTTGATCAGAATACTCCGGTTTTATAACAGCAGAGCACTCTTTTTCACCGGCTGCTGCAGCTCTGAGAACGGACCTGTCCCGGAAGGGAAAGAGGTTCTCCCTCTTTTCCGCTGCTGACCGCACTGCTTCAAAATAGAGTTCTTCTATGCCTGCCGCAGGGATCCCGGCCGCAAAAGGAATGCCGAATTCTTTATACATATATCGGGCAGCGGGAAGTCCGCAGGAAGCAGCGACAAGATTGACATCGGCGGACGCGCTATTACGGACATTGTCCAGACTGTCCTCCATAGCCCAGCAGGAGACGATCTCCATACCCGCATTTTCAATCTTTGCGCGAAGGCTTTTCAGACTGTCCGGATTTGCAAAATCCAGAGGTGTCATGCCCAGGATATTACAGCGCAGAGGCCTCTGATCCCCTCTGCCGTTCCAGGTTTGTTCTTTCTCATTATGGGGGAGTCCTTCCGCAAATCGCTCCGCCAGATGCAGAAATGCAAGACCGGCACCGCGCACATAATCATGCATGCCGTTGGTGGTGATATAAAAAGTCGGTATACCTGTCTCCTGCTCGATAAGCCTGCTGATCCCATCGAAGTCCATTCCCGTAATGTAGGGAACAGGCGAGTTTGCTATGGCAATGAAACGCGGTGAGTAAATACGGGCCGATTCCATGATATCACGGATCAGCGCCTCGTCACTTCCCATGACCGCCTCCATCTCATTCAGACCGGAAATAAAGATCAGGCTGTCGTGGTCGTACCAGCGGATTTCATCATGCGTATTATAGGTCGAATTGCAGCCGGAAGGGTCGTGCATAACGACCATTCCACCCAGTTCAAACAGGGCGCTGCAGACGCCGGAAACATCTCCTGTATAGACGGGCAGTTTTTTAAATACCTGTCGCATAGTCCTCTCCTTTTCGGCAGAAACACTGCCGCGGGATTGATCACAAACCTCAGAAAACGCACGCACAGCCCTGTCCCTTGCGGGGAACAATGGCTTTGGTGTCTTTTTTATGCAGATAGGCATCCTCCATGAGGGCAGCAAGCTTTACGATGCCGGAATTTCCCCACATTCCGCCGAACTCAACCAGATTGACAAAATGGGCCGTGCCTCCAAACCAGGCCGCTTTGGGACCGATCGCCAGCATATTGCCGCCATTCTCCTTTTTATGAAGTACACGCATTTTGGGGTGGATCGTTGCCGCCAGTTCCAGGTCCGGATGATTATGCTGCAGCCACAAAAAGTCCGCCTCCTCTTCAGGAAGTATGGCATCCAGATAGACCCGGGTCACGCGAAAACCGCTCTCAAGAAGACGCCTGCTGAGACTGAGAGGACGGGGATTGGCTATATAATCGATCGTGATCTCCGTATCCCAGATCAGTTCATGAGCATGCGCCAGCGCCTTTTCAGCTTCCACTGCCGATGTCTCAGCAGTGGCTGCAGCGGCTGTATTTTCTCCGAGTGCACGTCGAAGCATCTCGATTTCCCTGCTTATTTCCTCTTGCCCTGCTGCAGGAGGAAGGTACAAAACGGGACGGCCAAGGCGTTTGGCCAGCTGCGTCACTCCATGAATTCCCGTAAGGCTGCGGGTAATGAAAAGGGAGGCGGCTCCAATCTGCAGATAATCTTCATAGGTCTTGCAGATCATCATGTGGGCATTCTGACTGTCCGAATGTGATGTGCCGGAGTAGATCAGTGAAGAGATGCCGATTCTTTCCGCATGCTTTGCCCAGTCATGAAGCTGCAGCACTCTGCAGCCGGCTTCTTTGACTGCAAGGGCTATATCACTGTCGGGATACAGAGGCATATTGTCTCCGAGAACGCAGACCAGTTTCGGATCGACAGGCAGCGGGCGGACAGGACGGAACATGGATTCCTTGAGTTTCTGTTCCGGGGTCAGGCCTGTCTTCTGCATGACCGGATCCATCCAGCAGCGCATAAAATCAATATCCGGGAAACGCTCCTCCAGAGTTCTATACACATAAGCTGCATCCGTGCCGACAAAATGATGCAGACACACCAGAAAAACCGCCGCTGCGCGGGGGCGGTAGGGAAGACGGCGTATGACATCGCTGACACCTTCAATCGTTATATTTTCAAGGCTTCCATCGTAGATGTCGTTTTCTTCGATAAGGACACTTGAAAAACGATCCGCCGCGCCCATCTCCGCTGCGGTCAGGACAACACCGCGCAAACAGTTGTCCGCACAGACATAGATCTGATGGCATTCGGGCACAAGCATACCGATATGGACAATATTCCAGGTCCCGTGCACCGGGGCGTTGAACTCGAGTCTGTGGGCAAAAGGCACTGGAAAAGAAGCGTCCGCGATCCGGACGACAGCATCTTTTTCATCCACTTTTAGATCTGGATTAACTACTCTGTGAAGCATGTATTATTCCTCTTATTTCAGGACGATCATCTGGAAATGGTCTTCGCCGCGATGGCATCGGCCAGCCGCCGGTATTCCTGCGCCATTTCCGAATCAGGAAATGCCTGCAGAAGACATTTGCCTTCTTCTTCTGCCCTGAGTACCATGGGGCTGCGGGAAAGTGTACCCGTAACCTCTGTCCCCAGTTCCAAAGCCAGTGCGGCAACCCTGCTCTCTTCCCCGGGAACCTCCCTGCGGTTGAGGATGATACCGGAAAGATCCGCATAGCCGCGGTCTTTGAAATGATCGAGTGCAAGACCGATGTTTGCCGCCGCGTAAATGGACATGCTCTCTCCGGATGTCAATATGAAAACATGATCTGCGTATCCATTTCGCATGGGCATGGCAAAGCCTCCGCAGACCACATCTCCCAGGACGTCATAGAGGACTGCATCGGGCTTATATAGATCATAGACTCCGATTTCCTCCATTTTTTCCAGGGCTGTTATGACAGCGCGTCCCGCACAGCCCTGTCCGGGAAGGGGACCGCCCGCCTCCGCGCAGAGAACACCTGCATAGCCCTCTCTCACAACGTCTTCGGCTGAAAAAGGCACTCTTGCGCGGATATGATCCATGACCGTAAAGGAAGCACCGCTGCGTATTTTCCGGATCATCGATCCGACATCGGCTGCGGCTTTGTCAGATCCGGGCACTTGACTGACGTCCTCCGCGCGCTTTATTCCGGCACGCAGAAGCCTTGTCGAATCTGCCTTGGGATCACAGCCGACCTGCAGGACTTTCATTCCCTGTTGAGCCAAAGCTATGGAAACATTTGAGACGGTCGTGGACTTGCCGATCCCGCCTTTTCCGTAAAATGCTATCTTGATCATAAACTGCTTCCTTTTTGTACTGTTAAAGAAGGGTTTGCTTTTCCTTTTGCTTTTTTCCGGCGGTCATCGTATTGATGAAGGAAAGTGCATTCACCGGACAGATGTCCACACAGGCACCGCAGCGAATGCACTCTGCGCTGTCCGGGTCCCTGACAGGATCGACCTGCATATGGCAGACACCGCGGCAGTGACCGCAGCCAATGCAGGCTGCTTTATCGATATGAAGCCGTACGAAGCTGACCTTCTGAAAGAGTGAGTAGAAGGCACCCAGAGGACAGACATATTTGCAAAAGGGACGGTAGATAAACATGGAGGACAGGATGCAGACAACCAGGATTATAAGCTTCCAGTGAAACAGGGCACCTGCCGCACGGCGTATTCCCTCCTCCAGGATCATCAGCGGTATGCCCGCCTCCAGCGTTCCGACCGGACAGACATACTTACAGAAAAAGGGTTCTCCCATCCCGATTTTCCCCCGCAGGAAAAAAGGAAGAGCAAAGACAAAAACCAGGAGAAAAATATATTTTAAGCGGCGGAGGATACGGTCAGGTTTTTCGGGTATTTTCAATTTGGGAACAGGAACCTTATAGAGAAGTTCCTGAAAAAGACCGAACAGGCAGAGCCATCCGCAGATGAATCTTCCGGCAATCAGTCCGATCGCTGCCAGATATCCAATGACATAAAACGAAAATCTGCGCCTTCTGCCGTCAAAAACAGCCTGCATGGCTCCGATCGGACAGGCTCCCAGTGCACCCGGACAGGAATAACAGTTCATGCCCGGCACACAGAAATTCTTGAGTTTTCCTTTGTAGATCAGGGAACCTCCGGGAATGAACCCCTGAACATGTGCATTTGTCAATATTCCCCAGACGGCCTGAACCGCTTTACGCAAAGGACCTGTTTTCCTGATCCCTGAAGAATGTAAAGAAGCACCATGCCCGGACTGCAATATTCCTTTGCCGCTGTCTACGTGTTTTTTATTGTCATCCTTCATTGTTTTTCATCCGATCCCGATACATTCCAGACAGATGTTGACTGACTTGAGGAAAACGGTGTTCATCTCTCCGCGGGCAGCACCATAAGCGCAGGCCCCGATGGCAAAAGCGAGCAGAACAGCCGTCAGCCGCGCAGATCTTTCTTTATTCATAAATAAACACTCCCTTTTTGCTGACACAGATAAAAGGCGTGCCGGAAAACCGGATAACATGGAAAGATGGTCTCTTCCTTTCGAGACCGGGATGCCGGAAAAAACCGGCGCAAAAAGCGCATTTCTCACACCTTGGAATACGCAGTCTTTGTGCTGACACCGCTCAGACGGCCGATCTTGCCGGACATAGCAGTGATTTCCGTCTCGGGGGCATCTACTGCGACACTGATGATGTTGATGTCTTTTTCGCGATATGGGATGCCCATCCGTCCGATTATAAAGCGGCGATAGATGTGCAGGATGCTGTTCACACTTTCCGCAGCTTCCTCTCGTTCAATTATGATTGCAATGACAGCAACTCGTGTTTCCATAAATACCTCTGAAAAGATAAAATGATGTTTTTCTGCCGGAACAGCTGAATAAATCTGCCGGATCAGAAAAAGATTCCTGCCGGATCAGCAAAGTTTCCTGCCGGCTCGGCAAAAGTTTCCTGCCGGATCGGCAAATGCTTCCTGCCGGATCGGCAAATGCTTCCTGTCGGATCAGCAGATTCTGGGCAGCAGTTCATTTCCGGGACGGGGAAGAATGGTCTGGGCACCGATCTCAGTGTTGAGGACGACACGTCCGGGATGGTCGGCAGTCACGGTTCCGATGCAGGCGGCACCTTCTGTGTGGGGGCTCCTGCGCAGGCTTTCAAGAATAATTTCTTTCTTCTCCTGAGGGGCAATGATAACAAGACGACCCTCACAGGCCAGATAGAGAGGTTCGAGGCCCAGCATACCACAGACGCCTCTGACATTGGGCTCGACGGGAATGCTCTCCGCTTCCAGAGAAAAACCCACACCGCTCTGTCCGGCAATTTCATACAGGACAGTGCCCACTCCTCCGCGGGTGGCATCACGAATAACATGTATGTCAGGAGCAGCGCTCAGGACATTGTGCACAGCATGCCACAGAGGCGCACAGTCACTGGTGACATCCGCTTCGATTCCATAATCATCCCTGGCGAGAAGGATAGTGCATCCGTGGCGGCCGACATCACCGGTAACGATGACACAGTCTCCGGGTTTTGCAAGGGCGCCGCCGGTCTGCACATGGTCCATGATGCGTCCGACCGCTGTTGTAGTGATAAAGACACCGTCTACCTGGCCCTTGCCGGCAACCTTTGTGTCGCCCGCGACGATGCAGACGCCGACTTCCGCTGCTGTCTTTTCCATGGCAGCGGCAATCTCCTCGAGCTTTGCCATCGGGAATCCCTCTTCGATGACAAAAGCGCAGGTCATATACATAGGCTGTGCGCCCATGCAGGCGAGATCATTGACCGTACCGCAGATCGAGAGCTTTCCGATATTTCCTCCCGGGAAAAAAGCGGGGGAGACAATAAAGCCGTCTGTGGACATGGCCATTCTGCCTGCCGGAATCTGCAGCACGGCAGCATCATCCGGTGTAAATAGCGGATTTTCAAAATGAGCCTTAAATACTTTTTCAATCAGTTCCGAAGTCTGTTTGCCGCCGGCCCCATGAGCGAGCGTAACTGTTTCCTGCATTGTTGTTATCCTTTCCGAATGTCTGGAGCATCGCATCAGCGCCAAAAGGCGCAGCAATGTGCAGTGTTATTCTTATTTGATTGCGGGCATGAGCACAGAGATAAAGGAATTGTCTGTGACCGCGGGCTCATGCCTTCAGGGAAAAAACATGATTCCTGTCAGCGGTCTCCTCCGTAAAGGTAGAAGGCGGAACATGCGCCCTCGCCGGACACCATGCATGCGCCGATGGGATGTTCGGGGGTACATCCTTTTCCGAAGACCTTGCAGTCCGAGGGGAGGCACTTGCCCTGCAGTACTTCGCCGCAGCGGCAGGCGGGGTTCTCCCGGCCTTCCATAGAGGGGATGTCAAATTTGACCCGGGCATCGTAGGCGGCATACTCGGGACGGAGTTTCATGCCGGATGCCGGCAGGACGCCGATTCCTCTCCAGCGGGCATCACAGGGTTCCATCATTTCTTCCACCAGACGCTGTGCGGCGGGTGAGCCTTCGGCGCGTACGACACGCGGATAGCAGTTTTCAAAAAAGGGCTTTCCCTCCTGCGTCTTTTTGACGATCACTGCGAGAGCGGTCATCAGCTCTTTTGCCGTAAAACCGGCGACGACTCCGCTCGCGCCCTTTTTTGCCATTTCCTCACAGATACCGGTTCCGGTAATGGCATGGACGTGTCCCGGATACAGGAAGGCGTCTGTGCTGTCCTTCATGGCTTCATAGGCGGATGGCATGGTCTTGTTGGCCGTCAGAATGGAAAAGTTGTTCAATCCCTCGCTCTGTGCCTCTTTGACAGCGAGACAGGAAGAAGGAGTAGTCGTCTCAAATCCGACAGACAAAAATACTACCTGCTCTTCCGGATGCTC
>OCTX012228254.1_pt1 | contig 12273 bp, 9 predicted proteins | sample 1539691 | NCBI WGS metagenome assembly OCTX01 (sample SAMN02144231, study PRJEB22623) | gut metagenome | biome: sheep rumen | host: Ovis aries | place: New Zealand
ACAAAACGGGTCGCTTTCAGGAACAGGTCCCTGGTCGCCCGGTCAAAGCCCTGACCGCGCAGAAGCTCCTCCGCAGCGAAATAATTTTTGCCCGAGAGTCTGTCCCGCAGCTGCGTCTCAGTCTGCTGGTCAAGCCCGGCCGCCTGGCAGATGCCCTTGAAATAGTCGACATTTCCCACACTGATCTGGAACTGGGTCAGTCCTGTCTGCAGCAGAGAATCGATCAGCAGGGCCAGAATCTCGGCATCCGCATTTACGGAGGGCGCATTGATCAGCTCCGCACCCATCTGTATGGTCTCGGAGAGTTTGCCCTGCAGGCTGGAAGTATTGCCGAAAACGCTGCCCGCATAGGTAAAGCGGATCGGTGAAGCTTCATCGTAAAAATACTTTGCGGCACATCTTGCCACCGAAGGAGTGAAGTCCGGACGAAGCACGAGCAGATTTCCTTCATTATCCAGTAGTTTATAGAGTTCCCTGACCGGTTTTGTCCCCACTTCACTGGAGAAAACATCATAGAATTCGATAGTCGGAGTCTGAATCTCTTCATATCCGTAGAGACGGATTCTGTTCCTGATCCGGTTCATGATGTCGCTCTTTTTTGCCATTTCTTTTCCATAAGTATCGCGCATTCCATCGGGTGTGTGGAGCAGGTCGTTATTTAAATCCATTTTTTCAAATCCCATTTTTCTATAAGCTGCTTTTCTTTATCAACTGCTGTATTCCATTATGGACCGCACAGGATCCAAAAGCGGGCATACACTGCGATGTTACTTTAGTGTATTAACGTGATAATTCGATAGCACACTAAATCATGAGAAAGTATACACATACTCAGACCCTCTTGTCAATTTTTTGTGAGAAATCAGTTTCTCATGATTCTGATTCTCCAGATTCAGTCATTGTTGATTCAGCTTCTCACGATTCAGCCCTTGTCGATTCAGTTTCTCATGATTCAGTCTTTATCGGTTCAGTCTATCCCGGTTCAGTCCCGCTCCTGTAAATCCTTGTTGAGCATATCCAGGTAAGGCACCATGATCCCCTGCTCCTCCGGAATTGTCCAGTCCGGATCCAGTTCGTCCAAGCGGAAGCTTTTTCGTCCGCCTGATTCCGCACGCTCCCAGAAAGTCAGGAACCTGCGCAATGGCAGATAATAAAAGAGATTTTCACGGGAGAAATACAACAGGAAGAAGGCGATCCCGTCCTGTTCTTCAAATTCGCGCATAAACTGCACCTGATGAGGATGCACGTTCTGCAGACTGAATGTTATCCCGGCACATTCCTTGGCGTCAAAACAGACCGGAATTCCCTGCACGACGCCGATGTAATCCACTGTGCTCTTCTGGTTGAAGTAGGCAAGTGTGATATGCCTGGATTCCCGGTCGATCTGCATTGGCGTGATCGGTGTGGGCACTTTCTGGATCAGAGCCAGCCTTTGCTCCCTGTATTTATCATTGGTGCGGTTGATCAGATCTTCCAGGAGCGATCCCCGCAGTCCCCGTGTTTTCCAGGTTGCCATCGTTTTTCCTTTTCAAAATTCATTTTCTGTCCGGACCTTCGCAAAATGTCTTGCAAAAGCTCATGCGGGCATGGCATTTGCAGCCGCCCGGCACGCTGTTTATTCACATAGTTCAGTCCACCATCCGGGCGGAGGACATCTGAAAACACGGCCCGCCACAGGAGTCAGTATTTCCGGCATTCTACGATCATCCTGCAGCTTGGGGAAAGCGGTCTCCGAACACCACAGAAGCTGCCCGCCCCGCCAGGCGCGCCGGCCCCTGAACAGCTTTCTGTCCAGTTCCCTGTCTCCGTAACGGGGATCCGAGACGATCGGGTGACCCATGGATGCCATATGAACACGAAGCTGATGGGATCGGCCTGTGATCAGGTCTGCCTCCACCATGGAAGCCCGGCGGCCTGTCCTTACCGGACGATAGATCGTCACCGCGTGCCGGGACAGTTCACTGTCGGATATCTGAATCTTCTGATCCGGGTGATCCGCTTTTCCGGCCACGCGCACCTGATTGTGCTCCCGGTCCTTAATGAGTTCATTATCAATCACCCCTGCCTCCATGACCTGCCCGTGGACCACCATGATATAGGTCTTCCGGATCACCCTGTCGCGTATGACGGCTGAGAGGGCCCTGCTTCCGGGAAGGGATTTGGCGCAAAGGAGAATTCCGCCTGTATTGCGGTCAAGGCGGTTGCAGACAGAGGGACGAAAGAAGGCTTCAGACGACATGCGGTTTGTTTCTTCCGGCTGTCCTGTCTTCTGCGAAAGATACCCGCGCAGCCATTCGTTCATTGAGATGTCGGATGGATCGGCTTTCTGGGAGAGGACCCCCGCAGGCTTTCGCACCACCAGGATATTTGCGTCCTCATACAGGACCGGCGAAGGTCCCAGAAGGGGCTGCAGTGTCCTGTACGCTCTCTCCTCCTCGTCCGCTTCTTTCAGGGCTCCCGCATCATCCCGGGAACGGCTGAATTTCGCGATCGTTTCATCCGAGAGGAAAAGCTTCACACTGTCTCCTGTCTCTACTTTCTCGCTCCCGTCCGCCTTTTTTCCCCCGAGGGTGATATTTTTTTTGCGGAGCATTTTATAAATAAAAGAAGAAGGAGCCAGCGGCAGTCTCCTGCGCAGAAATTTGTCCAGGCGCTGACCGCTCTCCTCCCTGCTGACCAGTATTTCCTGCATAATCCAATCCAGGCTTTCCTTACAAAAACAGCCGAAAAACCGACCGAAAAATCGACCAAAAGATCGACGAAAACAAATTAATAAACCAGATGAAGAAAAGAAGATCGATGAAAAAACCGTTTCCCAACCGGATCTCCGATGCAGTCAAAAAGGATTCACCGTGTCCGGATACAAATACCCATGAGAGTGATCACAAGGAGATCATCAGGATCATATTCATCACTTCACGGTCCTCCTGCAATGACTCGGATTCCAGACCACTCAGTCTTTCTATTTCCTCCACATATTTGTCCAGATCTCTGTAAATATGAACTTCGTAGCCCGGGTGCCGGTCCTTTCTGAGCATGTCCAAAAGATGCTTTTCGCACAGAGCGCAGTCCGTCTTTTCATCCTCGGTAATACCTGCGACTATACCGTCCACAACAGTCAGATGGCTGACAGAATACGCGCGCTCATAGGCTGTGAGATAGAGATCATAGCCCGAGCAGCCCTCGGGAAGCTCAGCGGCCTGATCGACTGCCTCCTTCACCTTGAGGGAAGCGCTTTTTGCACGCATAAACATAACAGTACCGACAATACTGCGGCCTGTCGGAAGGGCGCCGACCGCGGCAAGAATCGAAAAGACATTTTTTTTGGTATGGAAGTAAAAATAAGCGGCAAAGAATATGATCAGGACTGCTGCCAGCATCAGGCAGGATTTGATCAGCGAAGCTTTTTTCGCCGCCTGCAGATATCCAAAGGATCCTCTCTTCATTTTATTAAATCTTTCTCCCCGGAAACCGTAAACTGCCGCAATATGCCGGCATTGATCTCTTTGGGAAATCCTTTACTCACGAAAGAAAAGCCCGGTGCCGTGCCAAGCAGCAAAACCGGGCTTTATCTGATTTAAGTTTCAAAGAAATGCCGTTGTATCAGAGGATCACTCCTCCGGCTCTTCCGCGTAGTCCTGGGCACTATCCTGGGCAGCCATGATCTCCTCGTTCTGAGGAAGCAGCTCTGTGCGGTTCTGACGGATCGTATCGATATAGCCGCTCAGGCTGTTGTGGAAATTCGCGAAGATCGCGGTCAGGCTATCGAGGGACTGAGTGGTGTTGTCTTCGAGCTGCCCGAGCATATCATCCATATACTGAGAAGCAGAAGATCTGTAGGCATTGGCTTCCATGACAGCGCGGTCAACGATCTCCTCAGCCTGCTGCTGTGCCAGGCGCACGATCTGATCAGCCTGCGCATAGGCCTGCTGCATGATCTCATGCTCGCTTACCAGCTCATTGGTATGGATGGTTGCTTCATTGATCAGCTCATCTGCTTTACGTCTTGCGTCCTCAAGAATCGCCTCTTTGTTATTGATGATCCTCTGGTAATGCTTGATCTCTTCCGGTGTTCTGGCACGCAGCTCTTCCAGAAGTCCGTCCAGTTCATCTTTGTCAACGATAATGTTTGTCTTGGAAAACTTCTGCGGGCGGCAGCTGTCGATAAAATCTTCGATCTGATCAATCTGCTGTTCAATCTTACTGCTCATGGTATCTCTCCTAACCTGTTTTTCTATATGAATTCGTAACAGTTCACGTCAAAATGAGACTTTCGTAACGTGGATCGTCACTGATTCTCCTTATTTCTCTCCCGGAGCTTTTCCCAGACCAGTTCCTCCACATAGGGAGTCACGCATTTCGAAATATCTCCTCCGAAAGCGGCGATCTCCTTCACCCCTGAAGAATTCAAATAGGAATACTTCGCAGATGTTGTCAGGAAAACAGTATCAAGGTCTCCGTTTGAAAGCATCCTGTTGGTCTGGGCAAGCTGAAGCTCGTATTCAAAATCCGAGACCGCACGGACGCCTCTGATAGAAATATGCGCGCCGATCTGCTTTGCATAATCGACCATCAGTCCGTAATAGGCATCCACACGGACATTCGGCAGATTTTCACATACTTTCTGCAACATTCTAACACGTTCGTCAACAGAAAACAATGGAGTTTTCGCCTTGTTCTCCAGTATGCAGATCGTCACTTCATCAAACATTGCAGCGGCACGATTAATAATATCTATATGGCCAAGGGTGACAGGATCAAAACTTCCCGGGTAAATAGCTGATCTCATGATGTGGTCCGTATTCCTTTCTGCAAATTGGGCGGACAAATGTTTCAACGTTACATATATACTGCCTGTCAATGTCATGGATCTGTAACGTGCGGAAATCGCATTCTGCAAAGCAGAGCTTCGTTTGCGCCTGCGCGTGCAGTTTTCGCCTTACACCCCCGGGGTTCACGCCGGGAGCGCATGAAAACACTTCCGGCTTCCGTAGGGTCTGTACAGCAGCTTTTCAGCAATTACGGCGAATGAAAAGATGGCGGTTTCCGCGATAATCCTTCTCCCGGTAGATCTCAAAACCAGTTTCATCGAGGAAGGAAAAATCGCTGTCATAATCCGTTTCCACAACGATAATAGTGTCTTCAGTAATATAGGCCATCCCATCGAGGGCAGTCAGAATTCTCCGCGCAAGATCTGATTTATAAGGCGGATCCAGATAAACCAGATCAACTTCTTTTTCATGAACCTGACGAAGTGCCGAAACCGCATCCTGCCGCAGGATCACTGCCTGGTCTTCAAAACCGGTCTTGTGGAGATTCTGCTGAATGCAGGAAATAGCTGTCCTGCCGTTTTCAATAAAATACGCGCGTTTCGCGCCGCGGCTGATGGCTTCAATTCCGATTCCTCCGCTTCCAGCGCACACATCGAGGAATACGGATCCCGGGACATCCATCTGCAGAATGTTGAAGAGTGTCTCTTTGATCTTATCCTGTGTGGGACGGGTATCCAGCCCGGGCGGTGTCACGAGCAGGAGTCTTCGCGCGCTTCCTGCGATCACTCTCATAAATAATGTTTCCTTTCTATCAAATAATAATGCAGGCGGTCCCGAATGTAAATACGGATCGTCAGAACCGTTTTGTTCCCTTTCCGTCCCTCTTTGCCGTGCGAAGCCTTGTCAGATCGATCTCCGTATCGTGCACAGATACGACTGTCTTGTCGCCCGGGGACAGGATCCACGCGTTCTCAAGGCTGTCACCGGCAGCAAGTTTGATGCCGCGCGCCCCCATGGCCGTCTTTTTCTGCTCGGGCAGTTCCTCGACTGCAAAACGCAGGAACATTCCTTTTCGGGACTGCAGGACGATGGAGACAGCATCTCCAAGCATGGAAATAAATACAATCTTGTCATCCGGGGCGAGCTTCGTCGCCACGACCGTCTTTTTAACTACGTCGAATTCGGCGCCCGGGACAGCTTTGACCATGCCGCTCTCTGTCACAAAGACCACTTTATCAAGCCGCAGAGCTTCCTGGGATGCCGCGTATAAGATTTCTTCCCTGGCAGAATCGTAATTGCTGATATTGTCAACAGGAACACCCTTGTCCCTCATGCGGCCTGCCGGCAGGTCCGCCGTCTTGAGAGTGTAGAGCTGTCCCTCTTTTGTAAACAGGCAGATGCGCCCGCTGCTCCTGCAGGGGAAGCAGAACCTGTAGTTCTCCCTTGCCGCAGCCTCGTTTCTGGAAAAAATACCGGGCTCCATTGTCTTGGCGTATCCGAAGCGATCCATGACAAAGACAAGTTCCCGGTCCGCATCATCGGCATTGGCGATAAATACGGCCTCCTGGCCCTGGATGATCTCCGTCCTGCGGGGCTGGCTGTATTTCTTTTTAAAGGAAAGCAGATCTGCGCGTATTACCTTGGTCATAGCGCTCCTGTTCTCCAGGATATCCTCATATTTATAGATGTTGGCAACAGTCTCCTCGTGCTCCTTCATCAGGGCTTCAATCTCAAGACCGATCAGGCGGTACAGACGCATATCGAGGATCGCATCCGCCTGCACTTCCGTAAACCGAAGCTGGGCAGCCATTTCCCTGGACATATCAGAGCGGAAACGGATCCCTTCTGTATCACCGGAGACCAGACAGCGCTTGGCCATGGCGCGGTCACGGGAACCGCGGAGGATCTCAATGATCAGATCGATGACGTTGCAGGCCTGGATCAGACCTTCCTGAATCTCGCGCTTTTTCTGTTCTTTTTCGAGGAGAGTAGTATATTTTCTGCCCGCGATCTCATACTGGAAATCCGCGCTCGCCTCTAAAATAGTGCGAAGACCCATGGTCTCGGGCTTCCCGTCCATGATTCCCAGCATGTTTACTCCGAAGGTATCTTCCAGACGGGTCTTTTTGTAGAGAAGATTCTTGAAATTCTCCACATCCGTGTCTTTGCGGAGTTCAATGACGATACGGATCCCTTCTTTAGAGGACTGATTGGTGATGTCGATGACATCATTTGTCACCTTGTTCTCTGCCAGGGCCGCCACATCAGAGAGGAATTTGCTTATTCCAGCGCCCACCATGGTGTAGGGAATCTCAGTGATCACCAGATTGATATGACCGTTCTTTCCTTTTTCGGTCTGCACTTTCCCGCGGACCCTGATCTTGCCCTGTCCGGTCTCGTAAATCCGGGGCAGGTCATCACGGTTGACAATGATGCCGCCGGTAGGAAAATCAGGTCCGGGAATAATGCGCATGAGGGCTTCGGTGGTGATATCGGGATCATCCAGAAAAGCCAGCTCCGCGTCGATGACTTCCGCCAGATTGTGGGGCGGTGTGCTAGTTGCCATACCGACCGCAATACCTTCAGAACCGTTGACCAGAAAGTTGGGGATACGGACCGGGAGGACCACAGGCTCCTTTTCCGTCTCGTCAAAGTTGGGACCGAAATCCGCAACATCCTTGTCGAGGTCGGCCAGAAAAGCCTCCTCGGTGATCTTCTCCAGACGGGCTTCCGTATAACGCATAGCTGCCGCGCCGTCGCCCTCGATATTGCCGAAGTTTCCATGGCCGTCGATCAGAGGCAGTCCTTTTTTGAAATCCTGTGCCATGACGACCAGGGCGTCATAGATCGAACTGTCGCCGTGAGGATGGTATTTACCCATCGTGTCACCGACGATTCGGGCACTCTTTCTATAGGGCCTGTCCGAACGAATACCCAGCTCATACATATCGTATAGCGTGCGCCGCTGCACAGGCTTTAAGCCGTCGCGCACATCGGGCAGGGCTCTGGCTACGATAACGCTCATCGCATAATCTATATAGGCCTTCTGCATGAGTTCCGAATACTCGGTACTGATGATCTGCTCTCCGCCGCCGGAATCGCTCCCGCCGGGATTGTCAAAGATACGGTCGCGGCCGCCTCCGGCTTCCGCAGTGTTCTTTTTCTTCTTACTCATTTATTCTTCCTAAAAAGCCGCTTGTCGCAGCGCAATGCATTCAACAGTCTAGACATCCAGTTCCGCGTCCCCTGCATGCTCATAGATAAAATTCCTTCGCGGGGGAACATCAGACCCCATCAGGAGCTCTGTCATATCGGAGGCCTGAATGGCATCTTCGATGCGGACCTGCTTCATGCGTCTGCGCGCCGGGTCCAGAGTAGTCTCCCAGAGCTGGTCGGCATCCATTTCACCCAAGCCCTTATAACGCTGCAGGGTAAAGTCGGACTTGTGTGTCTTGCGATAGCGGGCAAGCGCGTAGTCGTCGTACAGATATTCTCCTTCACCGCGCTTGGGCACGACTTTATAAAGAGGAGGCATGGCGATATAGACATGTCCCTCGTAAATCAGTTCCGGCATAAAGCGATAGAACAGGGTCAGCAGAAGCGTCGAGATATGGGCGCCGTCCACGTCCGCATCCGCCATAATGACGATTTTGTCATAGCGGAGTTTTGCGATGTCAAAATCGTTGCCGTAGCCTTCCGAAAAACCGCAGCCGAAGGCATTGATCATGGTCTTGATCTCGGCATTGGCAAGGATTTTGTCGATACTGGCCTTCTCTACATTGAGGATCTTGCCCCGTATGGGCAGGATCGCCTGATACATACGGTCGCGGGCCATTTTGGCGCTGCCGCCTGCGGAATCACCCTCGACGATGAAGATCTCACATTTGGAGGGGTCCTTGCTGGTGCAGTTGGCAAGCTTTCCGTTGGAGTCGAAGGAAAATTTCTGCTTTGTGAGCATGTTTGTCTTGGCCTTTTCCTCCGCCTTGCGGATCTTCGCCGCCTTCTCGGCACAGCCGATGACAGACTTGAGAGTATCAAGATTTCTGTCAAAAAAGCGCACGATCTCCTCTCCTGCCACCTGGGCGACCGCCTTGGCTGCGTCCTGGTTGTCGAGTTTGGTCTTGGTCTGTCCCTCAAAACGGGGAGAGGGATGCTTGATGGAAATGACAGCCGTCATTCCGTTGCGGATATCCGCGCCGGTAAAATTGGCGTCCTTGTCCTTAAGGGTTCCGAGACTTCTGGCATAAGTATTGATGACCTGGGTAAAGGCAGTCTTAAAACCGGTCAGATGGGTTCCTCCCTCGGCATTATAGATGTTGTTGCAGAAACCGAGCACGTTTTCATGGAACTCATTCACATACTGCAGCGCGATCTCGATCCGGATCCCTTCGGATTCACCGCTGAAACTGATCACATCGGTGACAGCTTCTTTCTTGCGGTTGAGCGCACGAATAAAGCCGGCAATCCCATCCGGCTCGTGATAGGTGATCTCCTCGGGCTCTTCGCCCCGAAGATCCCTGTATATGATAGTAAGGCCAGGATTCAGATAGGCTGTCTCATGAAGACGGCTCTTGACATCCTCCTCTTTGAAACGTGTTTTTTCAAATATTTCCGGATCAGGAAGGAAGTTGATCCTGGTCCCGCTCCCCTTTGCCTTTCCGACAATCGGCAGCAGGCCGTCCTTGAGCTCAAGGCGGGGCTCGCCTCTGGAATATTTGTCCTCGTAGACATTTCCGTCTCTGGTGATCGTAACGGTCATCCGCTCGGAAAGCGCATTGACGACACTGGAACCCACACCGTGCAGACCGCCGCTCGTCTTATAAGCGTTATTATCAAATTTTCCGCCTGCATGGAGGGTTGTAAAAACAACCCGCTCCGCGCTGACACCTTTTTCATGCATTCCGATTGGAATGCCGCGTCCGTTGTCCGATACCGTGCAGGACCCGTCGGCTTCCAGCGTCACTGTGATCGTGTCACAGTATCCGGCCAGATGTTCGTCGACAGAGTTGTCCACGATCTCGTAGATCAGATGGTTTAAGCCGCGCGTAGACACACTTCCGATATACATACCGGGTCTTGTGCGCACAGCTTCGAGACCTTCCAGCACCCTGATGCTGTCGGCCTCGTATTGTTCTTTATGATTTGTCATATTTACTGTTTTTCTCCTGGAAACTGCGGCAGGCAGTGAACAGGCTTTTGAATTATTTGAGTGAATCGCTCTTCTTTACGCATGCCATGGCAAGAGCGCCGGGACCGATGTGGCAGCAGACGCTCAGGGAAAGCTGCCCTTTTTCCGCAGTAATGTTGGGGAAGGCATCCTGTACTTCCTTTTCAAATACAGAGAAAGCCTCCGGGACCTGTGCATGGACAGCATACAGCCATACATCGCCTTTATCGACACCGCCGAACTGCGTATCAATATCATGGTGGATCGCGTTGATCATAATACTCTTGCCCTGATTGAGTGTGCGGGCTTTTGAAAAAGCATCCAGCCGCTCGCCCTTGATCTGCAGGACAGGCTTGATCCGGAGCAGTGTGCCGATCGCCGCGGCAGCGGGAGTGACACGTCCGCCCTTTTTCAGATATTTAAGTGTATCAAGCATGATATAGATGCTCGCGTCGAATCTCTCTTTCTCGAGAATGTCACGGATCCTGGCTGCGTCATAGCCTTTTTCTACAAGTGCCAGAGCATCCTGCACGGAACGCTTCTGTGTGACGGAAATACGCTGATTGTTCACGACAAAGACGCGTCCGTTGTAGTCATTGGCCAGCATACGGGCATTCTGGCAGGAACCCGACAGACCGCTGCTCATGGGGATATACACGACCTGATCGTTTTTTTCAAGGGCCTTGTCCCACAGATCCATCAGATCACCGGGGGTCGGCTGACTCGTCACGATCTCCTTGTCGTCCGCCATCATCTGGAAGAACTCTTCCCTGGTCAGGTTAATATCTTCATAATAAGTCTTCTCATCGATGGAAAAAGGCATGGGGACAACGTCGATTCCCATATTCTTTCCATCCATCTGTGTGATTCCACTGTTGGAGTCCGTAATGACAGCTACTCTGGGCATACTGTTTTCCTCCTTTAGCACAAGGCCTGGTATGCGGATCGTGTCAGAAATCTTATTTCCAGCAATTCATTTGCTAAATTATGCACAGTCAAAGTACATAATATCTTTTGAGAATGGGAAAGTCAACATGCTCGACGGCAATATACCCTCCCCTTTTCACTATTCACAATCCCCCGGGAACTGTGACTGTAACCTGTGTCTGTCCATTCCGGATTCTCTTTAGACTGAAAATCTTTTGATGACATCATCTTTTTACGTATATGTTTTCCGCCTTAAAAATGTAAGCTTTTATATGTAAGCCATTAAATAGTAGAATAATCCACCTTTCGTTCTTCGGCACATTGGAAGCCGGGATCGGTGCGGAGCACCTCATCGGCGCAGTCGGCGGCCTGCCGCAGAATATCTGCGTCTTCATAAAGATCCGCCAGAGAAAACTGAGGAAGACCGCTCTGGCGCACACCGAAGAGGTCGCCGGGGCCCCGGGTCCTGAGGTCCTGTTCGGCAATGGAGAAGCCGTTGGAATTTTTTTCCAGGACAGCGAGTCTTTCAGGTTTTTCTTTTCCGCCGTAGAGGAAGATGCAGTAGGACTGTTCCCCTCCGCGCCCGACACGTCCGCGGAGCTGATGAAGCTGGGAGAGGCCGAAGCGTTCGGCGTTCTCGATCAGGATGACAGTGGCATTGGGGACGTTAATGCCCACTTCGATGACTGTCGTTGACACAAGGATGTCTGTATTGCCGGCGGAAAAAGTATCCATGACGGCATTTTTTTCATCCGGCCGCATACGGCCGGTCATTGAATCGATGCGGACCTGCGGGGGAAGGACGGAAAGGAGTTTTGCAGTGTAATCAGTGACATTTTCAATTTCCTGCATCTCTCCCTCTTCCACTGCAGGACAGATCACGTAACACTGTCTTCCTTTTTGAATCTCAGAGAGGATAAACCGGTAGGCGCGCCCTCTCTGATCAGCCGGCATGGCAAGGCTTTTGATCGGCAGGCGTCCCGGAGGAAGCTCGCGGAGGGACGAAACCTGAAGTTCTCCGTAGAGAATGATGGCCAGAGTACGGGGAATGGGTGTCGCGCTCATGACTAGGACAGGTACATTCTCCCCTTTTTCCGTCAGGCCTGTGCGCTGGCGCACTCCGAAGCGATGCTGCTCATCCGTGATCACAAGGCCGAGGTCATGGAATTCCACCGCGTCCTGAAACAGGGCGTGGGTGCCTATGACCACGTCAGCACTCCCGTCCCAAACCGACTGCAGAGCCTTTTTCCGTGCCTTTCCCTTGACAGAACCTGTCAGAAGGACCGCCCGGACAGGGAGTCCTGCCTTTTCCATGTACTTAGTAAAGCCTTCCATGTGCTGCCGCGCCAAAACTTCTGTCGGAGCCATGAGGGCTCCCTGTCTTCCGTTCTGTGCGCACAGGACCAG
>OCTX011861143.1_pt1 | contig 12272 bp, 6 predicted proteins | sample 1539691 | NCBI WGS metagenome assembly OCTX01 (sample SAMN02144231, study PRJEB22623) | gut metagenome | biome: sheep rumen | host: Ovis aries | place: New Zealand
ATAGTTGTAAACTACGATGCAAAGTTAACATTATTTTTTGAAAATATACAATACTATTTTGATTATCTTAGATACTTTTTAATAATCCTGCATATAAAAAACCTTAAAAAGCGTCATTCATTTCAACACGTCTTTGTTTCTTACTCACTTCAAAACGCCCCGGCGACAGAAAGTGTTCAAACGATGGTCGTAGCATACAGGGACTTTGCTCCGGGGAAAAGGGGATTTTGCTCCGAGCAAAAGGTACCTTTGCTCCGACATGCTTAGTGGTATGTATATATATTTATTATTGTACGCGCGCGAAAGAACCGAACGTTCAGAATATTCCTTATATACTTTTTTACCCTATTCCACACTTTTTCCATAAAAAGCAGTCTTTTGCAAAAAAGTATCAAAAAAAAGCAACAAAAAGTTATTGTATTTTAAGAAATTGTATTATCTTTGCATCGTCAATAACGCAATTAAGCGAATCAATATACTATTAACTAACTAAAAAGGTATGAATCTAAATTGCAGTAAAAACTCTCTGCTGGCAGGATTATGCGCAATAACCCTGCTGGGCTATTCGCCCGTCACTTATGCAGCAGGGGGCAGTTCACCACTGCCCGCCGTGCAACAGGCGAAGAAGATTACGGGTACTGTGACGGACGCTATGGGTCCCGTCATCGGTGCAAGTGTAGTGGTTAAGGGTACGACGAACGGTGTTGCTACCGACTTCGACGGAAACTTTACCCTCAGCGTCAACCAAGGCCAGACCATTGTAGTCAGCTACATCGGCTACATCACCAAGGAGGTCAAGATTGACGGCCGTTCAAACTACCAAATCACGCTCGAGGAGGACAAGAAAGTGCTCGACGAGGTGGTTGTAGTAGGTTATGGTACGATGAAGAAGTCAGACCTCTCTGGTTCGTCATCGTCTATCAATGAACAGTCACTGAAAGGTACCGTGGTAACTTCACTCGACCAAACCCTTCAGGGTCGTGCAACGGGTGTGACCGCCGTCACCACATCAGGTGCCCCTGGTTCGTCTTCATCAATCCGAATCCGTGGTATTGGTTCTATCAACGCCAACCAGGAGCCTCTCTACGTTATCGATGGTGTCATCGTACAGACCGGAGGCCAGAGCGGTGCCGACTTAGGTCTGGGCGACCGTCTGGGTAACGGTAAGGTGTCTACCGTCTCGCCACTGTCAACGCTGAACCCCTCGGATATTGTATCTATGGAGATTCTAAAGGACGCCTCTGCCACCGCCATCTATGGTGCACAAGGTGCAAACGGCGTTGTGCTCATCACCACCAAGCGCGGTAAGGCTGGCGAAGCCAAGTTCAACTACGACGGCATGCTGGCCATCAACCGTCAGGTAAAGCGCCTCGACATGATGAACCTGCGCGAATATGCAGAATACTATCAGGACTTCGTCAAGGAAGGCTGGATAGTAGAGAGCCAGGCCAACAAGAACTATGCTGACCCCTCACTCCTGGGCAAGGGTACCAACTGGCAGGACGCCGTCTTCCAGACTGCTCTGCAGCACCAGCACCAGTTCTCGGCACAGGGTGGCTCTGACGCAGTAAAATACTATGTTTCAGGTAACTTCATGAATCAGGAGGGTACCATTATCGGTTCTGAGTTCCGTCGTTACTCTGTACGTTCAAACCTCGATGCACAGCTGAAGCCTTGGTTGAAGTTGGGAATGTCGACTACCTATTCTAATACGAAGGACTATCTGAAGAAGGCCGACGGTACAGAAGGTATCATCAGCTACTCGCTGACCACCCTGCCCGACATTCCTATCTACGACGTTCATGGCAACTACTACTCTGAGGTACGTGAGGGTTACACCAATCCTAACCCCGTGGCTCTGGCCAACATGAACCAGTACACACTGGAGCGTCGTAAGCTCACCGGTAACATCTTTGCAGAAATCAGCTTCCTGAAGAATCTGGTATGGCACGCAGAGATTGGCTACGACTTCTCCGACTCTAACGCAGAGACCTGGGAACCCTCTGTCGACCTTGGCGGCTGGCAGAAGCCTTCTAACCAGGACCACTGGCAGAGCAACAACAGCAAGTTCTGGCAGCTGAAGAACTATCTGACCTATACTGGCGACTTTGGCAAGCACCACGTCACAGCCATGCTGGGACAGGAGAGCTGGAAGTCAACCTATCAGTATCAGGGCATTACAGGTCAGAACCTGCCTCGTAACGACATACAGAACCCTGCCCTGGCAGAAAAGGCCGACCGTGACTTCTCGTCAGGCTTTGGTGCAGCCTCTATGGCATCGTTCTTCACTCGTGAGACATACAACTACGACGATCGCTACTATGCTACCTATACCTATCGTTACGATGGTAGCTCGAACTTCGGTCCTAACAATCGCTGGGCTGGTTTCCACTCTTTCGCAGCCAGCTGGCGCTTCACCAACGAGGCCTTCATGAAGGACATCAAGTGGCTCAGCAATGGTAAGCTGCGTGTAGGATGGGGTCAGACGGGTAACTCGAACATCGGTGCTTACCGCTGGGGTGTTGCACTGGGTGTCATGCCTTCATATCTGGGACAGTCGTACAAGCCCACTGGTCTGCCCAACGAGTCTATCAAGTGGGAGACTCAGAATCAGGTCGACCTGGGTCTTGACCTCGGATTCCTCGACAATCGCATCAGCCTTACCCTCGACTGGTATCGCAAGGAGTCGAAGGACATGCTGATGATTATGCAGCTGCCTTCTTACTTGGGAACACAGGGCAACCAGTCGTCTGCCCTCACCGCGCCTGCCGGTAACTATGGTACCATGCGCAATACTGGTTTCGAGATTGAACTCAAGGCTACTCCTATCAGGAACAAGGACTTCAGCTGGGATACTGACTTGCAGCTGTCGTTCAACAAGAACGAACTGGTAGCCCTGCAGGGCACTACTTCTGCTGCCATCATCGGTTACGGTCAGTGGAGCGACGTGGTGGCCGTATCGTCTGTGGGCCGACCCATGTACGACTTCTACGGATACGTTGTAGAGGGTGTCTACAAGGACTTTGACGACATTCTGAACTCTCCTGTCAACACACTTTATGCACAGTCTACAGTCACCGAGACCGATGCCGACGGTAACATCGTTGCATGGAAGCACCAGACCGACCCCACGAAGTATAGCAAGAACAATACCGTATGGCCTGGCGACCTGAAGTTCAAGGATGTCAACAACGACGGCAAGATTGACGAGAACGATAAAACCAACATCGGTTCTCCGCTGCCTAAGTACACCTTCGGTTGGAACAACTCCTTTACTTATAAGGGCTTCGATCTGAACATCTTCATCAACGGTTCTGTAGGCAACAAGGTTATGAACTACACCTCTATCAACCTGACCTCTATGACCAGCACCTGGAACAACCAGATTCAGGAGAAGATAGCTGACCGTGCACATCTGGCAGCCATTGATCCCGGTAAGGTTTATGCAGACGGTTCTAAGTGGTACAACGACATCACCAATGTCTACGTCACCAATCCTGAGACCCATACTCCACGTGTGGCTATCGGTAACACCTACAACCAGAACATCTCTACCCGCTACATTGAAGACGGCAGCTATCTCCGCGTGAAGAACATCTCGCTGGGCTACACCTTCCCCAAGAAGATTGTCAGCAAGATATACTTGGAGAACCTGCGTCTGTACTGCAATCTGCAGAACGTATGGACCATCACTGGTTACGACGGCTACGATCCTGAAATCGGTGCTTCTACTACCGATGCCAACGGCTACGTATTCGGTCTGGATAACGGACGTTATCCCTCGCCCTTCAGCTGCACATTCGGTGTGAACTTATCATTCTAATATAATAAGGAGAATTACATTATGAAAATCAATAATATCAAAATATTCCTGGCTGCCTCGGCAATGGGATTGGGCTTGACGTCGTGCGAAAAGTTTCTGGACCGTCCGACGATAGACAACTATGTTGCTGGTGGCTACTACAAGACGGATGCTGAGTGCATAGCCGCCGTAGACTATCTATACAACTCACCTTGGTACGACTTCCAGCGTGGATTCTTCAAGGTAGGTGAAGTTCTCTCAGGTAACTACTACTGGGGTTCAAGCCCTTACCTGAACTTCTCGCTCAACTCCAATGACGAGGACCTGCGCAACATGTCATATTCGCTGTGGGCTGTCAATGCACACTCCAACGTGGTACGCCACTACATTGAGACGGGCGGTGCCTCTGAGGCTGTGAAAAACCAGACCATGGGTGAGTGCCTACTGTGGAAAGCTATGGCATACTTCTATCTGGTACGTACGTTTGGCGATGTGCCCATTGTACACGACAATGCCGGCATGATTGAGGCTGGAACCTACAACGACCAGCCAAAGGTAATGAAGGCAGACGTCTACGAGTACATCGTGATGACACTGGAGAAGGCCATCGAACTGCTTCCTGAACAGTGCACAAAGGGCCGTCTTGACAAATACTGCGCCAAGGGTCTGCTGGCTAAGGTTTATCTGACCAAGGCCGGTGTCTCTGGCTCACTTAATAATGCTGACCTGCAGATGGCTGCCGACCTGGCATCAGACGTAATCAACAACTCTGGACGTGAGCTGGAGAAGAACTATGCCGACATCTTCAAACTGGAAGGCAACAACTCACCCGAGAACATGATAGCCTGGCGCTGGGTGGTCAGCGCGCAGTGGACCTCACAGAACACCCTTCAGTCTGACCTGGGTATGACAGGTATGGACGAGTACGGTGACGTATGGGGTGAATGGGGCGGTCCGTCAATCGACCTCCAGGATGCCTTCGGATTCAACGTGCTTGACGATCCTGCCACACGTCCTGACGTAGACACACGCCGTGCAGCATGTATGATGACCGTAGGCGATGTCGTTCCTTACCTCTGGCGCGACAAGGGCGGTTTCGACTACATGCGCTTCGAGTATGACAAGACATATAACAACGCCGCCTGGGGTGAGCACCGCTCTCCCACGGGATGCAACATCGTAAAGCACCTCTATGGAAACAACGCCGACCACGTAACCGTGCTTGGTACTTCTGCAGCTCGTATGGCCAGCTCGCTGTGCACACCGCTGCTCCGTCTGGCTGACGTTTATCTGATTCTGGCTGAGGCTAAGGTGCTGATGGGGCAGACCACAGATGCTGCTGCACTGAAGGCTTACAATGCCGTCCACCAGCGTGCTATCCCCAATGCGGCTCCTGAGACCTCGCTGACCTTCGAGAAGGTATGGAAGGAACGTCGTCTGGAGCTGGCTCTGGAAGGTGACCGTTGGTACGACTTCGTACGTCTGGCATACTACAAGCCCGAGGCTGCCATAGCCGAGCTGAAAGCACAGCGCCGTAACCAGTACTGGAACCTGAACCCCATGTTCAAGAACTACTTCCAGACAGGCCAGTGGCTGCTGACCAACAAGGACGATGACGGTAACGACGTGACAGCTACTTACAACGACCAGGACCCAGTTCCTAACGTGACCGTGAACAGCTTCACCATTCCGTTCCCGATGGAGGACCTGACCTTCAACCCACACCTGAAGGAAGACCCCATCCATGTGGACGTTCGCGAAACATACAAGTATTAATCACTTAAAACACGATATACATCATGAAAAGATTATTCAACAGTCTCTTCTTGCTCGGTGCCCTGGCTATGACCACTGCTGTGTTCACTGGCTGTAAGGACGAACCCGACAAGTATGAGGTGAGCGGTGGTACCCCCTCCATCCGCTATATACGCCCATTGGGGCTCGAGAGTGGTGACTCTATCATCACTGGTGCATACATGGACAATAGCATCTGCATTGTGGGTGAGAACCTTCGAAGCATTGTGAAGATGTTCTTCAACGATCAGGAGGCAAAGCTCATTCCGAGCTTCATTACCGACAACACCATGATAGTGACTGTGCCCAGTCAGATACCTAACGAGGTGTTCGACAAAATCTTTATGATTAACCAAAACAACGACACCACCACGTACGACTTCAAGGTGCTGGTGCCTGGTCCCACCATCAACAACATGAGCAACGAGTGGGCTAAGGGCGGTGAGCAGGCTACCATCTACGGCAACTATTTCGTCGACGACCCCAACGTCCCGCTGACGCTGACCATCAGTGGCCGCCAAGTGCCCATCGAAACCTTCGACATCAGCCAGATGACGTTTACTGTCCCCGAGGGACTGAGCGAAGGTCCTATCGAGATAGCAACCGTCTATGGTAAGATCAAGGCTAAGTTCAACTATCGCGACACCAACGGTATGATGTTCAACGACTTCGGAAAGGGCGATGCCGGCGACAAGTCTACAGGTCTGACCAACCACGGCTGGCACGACCAAGTCATCCAGAGCGACGAGAACTCGCTGGACGGCAGCTACCTGCTGCTTGGCAACTGCGAGGTCAAGGACGAAACCTGGGACGACAAAAACCTGTCGTTTGAGTACTGGCCCGGCGACTGGAATGGTGGCTTCTCTGGCACCGACATCCGTTTGTCTGACTTGGTCAGCTTCGCTAACTTCGCCAACATGGCCCTGAAGTTCGAGGTGAACATTCCGTCAAGCAACCCCTGGACCAACCTGTCCATGCAGTGCATCTTCTCGGGCGACGAGCAGGTGACGCTGCCGACGGCTAACAACACCTTCTTTAACGGTACTAACTATCCTCGTGCACTTTGGACACCGTGGCGTGCTACTGGCTCGTTCGATACTGGTGGCAAGTGGCAGACAGTCACAATCCCCATCTCTAACTTCAAGTACAAGAACGATGGTACTCCTGCCAGCGTGCCTCTGGAGGCTAAGAACTTCACAGGTCTGACGCTCTTTATCTGGAGTGGTGTTACCAGTGGTACTACCTGTCACCCCATCATCCGTATTGACAACATCCGCGCGGTGGAATACTAAACTCATTAAAACGACAAGACAATGAAAATATTTCGTAAAATATCAGTATTTGCCATAGCAGCCTTGGGCGTCACGACAGCTTTCACCAGCTGTAGCAAAGACGAACTGAGCACCAACCAGTATGGCAAGAGCGGTGTCAACATCCTGGGCTTTGGTCCCATGCCTGTCACTCGTGGTGAGACCATGCGCGTGACCGGTACCCAGTTGAATAATGTAAAAGAGGTTATATTCCCTGAGGGCAACCAGAAGGTGACAGCCTCAACCACCTACATCAACGCAGAGTTCAGCGTAGCCAACTCTGAGGAGATGACGGTGACCATACCTGACCAGTGTGTCCCTGGCAAGCTGCGCCTGGTGACCAACAGCGGCGATACCATCGTGTCAGCTGCCAACATCAGCTTTGCCGAGGAAATAAAAGTATCGTCATGGTCACCCCAGAGTGTACATCCTGGAGACGTCATCTCAATCAAGGGTGAGTTTGTATGGAATATTGGTGAGGTAGTCTTCTTCGACCACGTGACCGTAGAGGCTGAGAACTTTATCAAGAATACGCGTAACGAGATTCAGGTCATCGTTCCCGAAGAGGCTAAGACAGGTGAATTGGCTTACAACGACGGTTCTGCAAATGCAGAGAACAAGACACTGGGCAACTTGGCTGTCGACTATCCGCAGATTGCCGCTATTTCGAACGCTACTCCTGAGTTCGGCGAGACGGTAACCATTACGGGTCAAAACCTTGACCTTGTCACCAAAGTTGAAATACCAGTAATCGGTGAAGTAGCCTACAACATTGCTAACGACGGCAAGTCCATCCGTCTGACCATTCCTGAGAATGCCGTTTCTGGTACTATCACGATGACGTCGGCTGCTGGTCTGACCACTTCTATTGACTATACCGTACCTCTGGCAAGCTTCGAGAGTGTTGACCCGAGCAAGGATGTGAAGGCCGGCATGACCATCACCATTACCGGTCAGAACCTCGACCGCATCAAGCAGCTCATCGTACCTGGTGTGGAAGCACCGTTGGAGAAGGGGCAGTTCACTCAGAGCAAGACTCAGATAACCTTCGTCGTACCTGAGGACATGACCGACGGTAAGGTGAAGATGGTTCAGCACGAGAACTGGAGCATCGAGACCGGTGGTATCATGATGTACAGTGAGGCTGCCGAGATAGTCATCTGGGCTAACGGCTTCGTCTGCTCGGGCTGGAATGGCAACCAGGATCTGGCATGGGGTGGTTTCGATTGGACTACGGTTCCTGCTGGTTCTAAGGTCAGCTTCTACTACAAGAAGAACAATCCTGGCTCATGGGGCTGCATCAGTCTGCGCCATGGAGATAGCTGGGGCAACCTGCCCGCTCCTATTCCTGGTCAGTACGATTTGGATGGCGATGAGGGCGTGCTGGCAGTCATCTTCACCCAGGAGGTGCTTGACGATCTCATTGCCAACGGCGGTCTGGTTATCACCGGTGACAACTACACTCTGAGCAAGATTACCATCCCCTCGCCTGAGACAGTGCTGTGGAAGGGTGAACTTGGACCTACCAACTGGAGTGGTGACAAGACCATCCCTCTGACCGATGAGATGAAGGCACTGCTGAAGCCTGGCATGAAGATGGGTATCGACTTCAAGTGCGACGCTGGCGGCGGACAGGTTGAAATCTGCGGTAGCTGGTGGACTGGCCTTGAGGGTCCGAAACTCGTATATGGAACCAATGCTGAAGGCCGTGCCATCATGGACTTCTCCGGCGACGCAACCAACTTCGAGTGGACACTGGTTCAGCAGGACATCGATATTCTGCTGCAGCAGGGAGCAATCCTCTTCGTGGGCAACGGTGGTCTGACCATCACCCGCTGGTACATCAAGTAAAAGCATAAGTATCTTCAAGAAGGCGCAACGTTCGTGTTGCGCCTTCTTTTTTCAAACAAAACATAACAAGCATTCACTATGAAATCAAGACTATTAACAGCATTAGTAACAATACTTGGAATTACCTTCGTCTCCTGTGGTGGTGATGACGGTGGAGATAATAACGGAGGCGGCAATAGTGGCGGTGGTGGCTGCACAACCTCCAACATCATTCTGCGCACACAGAGCATCAGCAATGGCAGTGAGGTGGAAGCCGCATCAACAACGGTTCTGACGCTGACATATAATACGACGGTCAAGGTAACCAGCAATGCCGACATCACCCTCAACGGCTCGAAGGTTACGGCAAAGAGCAATGCTACGACAACGATGGCTGTTGACATCCCGCTTACGCTGGAGGACGGCACCGCCTATACCGTCAAGGTAGCCAAGGGCGCCATCGTATCTTCCACCAATGACCAGCAGCAGGCTCCCGAGGTAACGGTGACGTTCAGCACCCGTGCCAAGGCGCAGCCCGTCAATCCCAATATCGCCTCTACCCCTGTCGTTGCCACCACCGATGCAGCAAAGGGGCTGTACAGCTTCCTGGTTGAGCAATATGGCAAGAAGATTATCTCGAGCGTCATGGCCAACGTCAACTGGAACAACGAAGAGGCCGAGCGCATCGGCAAAGCCGTAGGCAAGTATCCGGCCATGAACTGCTACGACTTCATTCACATCTGCTACTCGCCAGCCAACTGGATTGACTACACCAACATCAGCCCCGTCGAGACATGGGTGAAAGCCGGAGGCCTGGTGTCGCTCATGTGGCACTTCAACGTGCCTAAGACAGAAGGTTCTGCTGCCGAAGTTACCTGCACGCCTTCAGAGACCACATTCCGTGCCAAAAACGTATTCACTGACGGCTCATGGGAGAACAAGTGGTTCTACGATCAGATGGACAAGGTAGTGGCCACGCTTCTGAAACTGCAGGAAGCCGGTATAGCAGCCACCTGGCGACCCTTCCACGAGGCTGCCGGCAATGCCACCCACAAGCAACAGGCCGCATGGACCAAATCGTGGTTCTGGTGGGGCTATGACGGCGCCGACGTATATAAGAAGCTGTGGGTGACCATGTTCGATTACTTCCAGCAAAAAGGTGTCAGGAACCTCATCTGGGTATGGACCACGCAGAACTACAACGGTAACAGCAATGAGTACAACCAAGACCGCGACTGGTATCCCGGCGACCAGTATGTAGACATCGTGGCTCGCGATCTCTACGCATATACTGCCGACCAGAACCTGCAGGAGTTCACCGAGATACAGGCCACCTACCCCAATAAGATGGTCATTCTGGGCGAGTGTGGCAAGGATGTAGGTTCGGGCAAATCGTCGTCGCTCGTCTCTGACCTTTGGAACAAGGGGGCACACTGGGGCTCGTTCATGGTTTGGTATGGTGGAAACATGGAGGACAACAGCTGGTGGAGCAACGCACTGAACGATGCCAACGTCATCACCCGCGAGAATCTGGCAAAGTAGCACAGGAATAGTACTACCCTACCCCCTCTCTTCTCACAGAGCAACTATTTCAACCATAGGTGCTCTGTTTTTTCTTGTAAATGCTTTGCCGTCTCAAAACTTTTCCTTAATTTTGCAGGCAAAATATAATTACTAACCCATTAAAATATGAAGAAAACCTATCAAATGCTGATGCTGCTTATAGCATCCTTTGCCCTCTACAGCTGTGGGGGCGACGATGACGGAGGCTCCACCACCGGTGGCGGCGGGTCATCAACACCCTCAAGTACCAACATCATCCTGCGCTCACAGTCAATTAGCGAGGGGGCTGAGGTTGACGCAGCCACCACCACTGTGCTGACGCTGGAGTACAACAAAACCGTAAAGGCCACCGGCACAGGCATCACCCTCAACGGCACCAGCGTGACGGCCACGAGCAATGCCACAACAGCCATGAAGGTAGACATTCCTCTGGCACTCGAAGACGGCAAGAGCTATGTAGTCAAGGTTGCCAAAGGGGCCATCGTATCCTCTACCGATGCCTCGGCGTCGGCTCCCGAGTTCACGCTCAACTTCACCACCAAGGCCAAGGTCACTCCTGGCTCGGCAGACAACAGCGCCACGGCCATGGCCAAGCGGCTGGGATGGGGATGGAATCTGGGCAACCACTTCGATACTAGCTCAGGTAAGGATGGTGTACATCCCGAATGGGGCTACTGGGACAAAGCCACCCCCACCGCAGCCCTATACACTAACCTGAAGAAAGCCGGCGCCAGCACCGTACGCATTGGTGTCACCTGGGGTAACTACCAGAACTCGTCGTGGGTCATCGAGCAATCGTATATTGAAGAAGTCAGGCAGAACGTTGAGTGGGCCGAGCAGGCCGGGCTGAACGTCATACTGAACATGCACCACGATGAATACTGGCTTGACATCAAAACTGCGGCCAACAATGCCACCGTCAACAGCAGCATCAAGGAGCGCATCGAGAAGACCTGGCAGCAGATAGCCAACGCTTTCAACGACAAGGGCGACTTCCTCATCTTCGAGTCATTTAACGAACTGCAGGACGGCCAGTGGGGCTGGGGTGACAACCTGAAAGACGGCGGCAAGCAGTATAACACGCTGAACGAGTGGAACCAACTGGTGGTCAACACCATCCGAGCAACCGGCGGCAACAATGCCACGCGCTGGATAGGCATTCCTGCCTATGCCGCAAGTCCCTCCTTTGCACTGGAGAGCAGCTTCAAGCTGCCCACTGACCCCGCCAACAAGCTCATGGTCAGTGTACACTTCTACGACCCCAACACCTTTACGCTGACACCTGAGAATAGCGACGGCAAGTCCGAGTGGGGACATACAGCCGCTGCAGGCAAGTTCCAGTCGGGCAGCAACGAAGACCACGTTGTTGACATCTTCAGCAAGCTATACGAAAAGTATATTGCCAAAAACATTCCCGTCTACATCGGCGAATATGGCTGCGTGATGCACACCAGCAACCGCTCCAACCAGTTCCGCAATTACTATCTGGAGTACGTCTGCCGTGCAGCATACACCTACAGCATGCCACTCTGCATCTGGGACAACAACCAAACCGGAGGCGGCAACGAGCACCATGCCTACTTCAACCACAACGACGGCAGCTACCCATCGGGCATGCAGTCGCTTGTTGAAACCATGATAAAGGCAGCCACCTCTACCGATGCCAGCTACACGCTCGAGTCGGTATACAACAAGGCACCATAATAGTTTTTCAAACAGTTATTCTAAACATTAATACCGTTAATCTTCATTTTCACATTCTATCGAAGAAAAGTGTGTAAAACATCACACTATCGACGATAGAATGTGATTTTCATAAAAAAATAGCCCAAATATTTGGCAGTTCGGAAGAAAATCACTACCTTTGCACCCGCAAAACCAATATGGTGCCCGTAGTTCAGTTGGTTAGAGCGTCAGATTGTGGTTCTGAATGTCGACGGTTCGAGTCCGTCCGGGCACCCTCCTAAGAAAAT
>OCTX012014895.1_pt1 | contig 12272 bp, 10 predicted proteins | sample 1539691 | NCBI WGS metagenome assembly OCTX01 (sample SAMN02144231, study PRJEB22623) | gut metagenome | biome: sheep rumen | host: Ovis aries | place: New Zealand
GACAATGTAATAAAAGCCATCTTCATCAAACTGTGCCATGTCTCCGGTTTCCAGAACGCCGCCTCGCTCGTCTCCTCTGGCCAGATCCTCGCCACATTCTGCATATCCCAGAGTTACGTTTTTCCCCTCATAAACCAGCTCTCCCGTTGTAAAGGGCTCCGTTACCTCATTTCCCGCTGCATCTGTAAGATGAAATCTGCCGCCCGGTATGGCAATTCCCATAGATCCTTTTTTTTCAATGGATTTTTCCGGTGGAAGATAGCCCATTCGAGCCGTCGCCTCGCACTGACCGTACATGACCACAAACTTTTTATTCTGTTCGCTTGCATACCTGGCAAATTTCTCATGGAGCTCAGGCATAAGCTTGCCGCCGGCTTGGGTCATCGTTCTAAGTTTTGGCAGTTTCATCCGGTAGAAACGCAGACGGTCCAGCATTTCATAAGTATAGGGGACACCTCCGAAAGATGTGGCCTCTGCCTCCTTGAAAAACTTCCAGAACTCTTTCTGCATGATCCCTTTGTCCGTGACAAGTATCTCCGCTCCCACAAAGAAATGTGAATTAATAATGGACAGTCCATAGGTATAGTTCATGGGAAGCGTCGTAATTGGTCGCTCTGTCTGGTCCAGGGCCAGATACTCTGCTATGGAACGTGTATTTTCCAGAACGTTGACATAGGACTGCCTTACCAGCTTGGGGGATCCGGTGGATCCGGATGTCGTCAGGAGAAGTGCCAGTTCCTCATACATAGGAAAGCTCCTGGTGAACCCGGTTTCCAGCAGAACATATCCCCGCGATTCATACCTGGATGCCATTTCCGGAAAATCTTCAGCCCTGTCCTCCGGAAGCCATATATAGGCTGGCTGGTAAGTCTCCAGCAAATGCGCAAGAAGCCCCGCTTCCAGGTGACTGCTCAAAAGTACCGGAACGATCTCATGCTTCATGAAGCTCACATAGCCCAGGATCGACCCGATCTCATTCCGGCAGAGGCAGAAGACCAGGCATCGTCTACCGACTGCTGCGGCAATTTTGTCCGCTTCCGTTTCCAGTTGCCTGTAGGACAATAAAACGCCGTGCTCATCCAGCAGAGCTGTTTTATCTCCGAACTGTCCAAAGTCCCAGATCCTTTTCATCAGAACCGGACTCCGTATTCGCCCTTTGAAAGGATTTCTATTCCCTTCTCGAAAGAGTCGAAATCAATGATATCATCCGTATCCATCATGATATCGAAGGTGTCCTCCAGAGAAGAAATCAGTCCCATATGTCCTACGGAATCCCATGCGTCAATATCCTGATACTTTAATGTCACTGCCTCTTCTGCACTCACTCCGAATGTGTCCATAAAAACCTGCGTATACTTTTCTAAATTACTCATTCTTTTTTCCTCCGTTCTAATCAAAAAATATCTTCTGGCATAATCACTGTGTCAGTCTGGATATCTCTACGGGCGGATCTGCCGATAACCATCTCTGCTTTGTCGGGTGCAATGCCTGTACCGGGACGTTTCGCATACAAGTCAGTTTTCCTTATAACCTCGCCCTTCTTTATATCCCGTACAGCAATCAGACTTCTCCGCATATTTTTTCTCTGTTCCAGCTCCTGAACAGTCACGATCCTCCGATCGGATCCCATAGCTTTCTGAATATCTCTGCACTTTTGTGCAAGCTCCTTAAACTGGTCCGGCTCCGTAGCCATTCCGTTGTCCATTCCGACTTTGGTTCTGTCTAAGGTAAGATGCTTTTCAATGAGGGCAGCTCCAAGGGCGACCGCTGCCACCGCTGCGGCATCTCCAGACGTATGATCGGAAAATCCAATCGGATACTTTTCATATCTTTTCCGAAGACCTACGATATTATTGAGATTTACGTCAGTCAGGACAGTCGGATAGATAGATACACAATGAAGAATACAAATCTGATCTGTTCCTGCGTTTTCAAGGATTTTTACAGCCTGGTCTACTTCTTCATAAGTCGACATTCCTGTCGACAGAATGACAGGCATGCCTTTTTTTCCTATATATTCCAGAAACAATGGATTATTGATCTCCATTGAGGCTACTTTTATATAGGGAACCTGGCATTCCTCTATCAAAAAATCCACCTCTTCCTCGCAGTATGGTGTAGAAGAAAAGGCAATCCCTTTAAATCTGCAGTAATCTGAAAGTTCCTTTAACTGCGCAGGGCTCATGGAAAACTTTTTGACAAACCGCTTTGATATGGGATTGGCATCATAATAGGTTCGGGAGTACAGTGAAGAAACAGACCATGACTGAAACTTTACACAGTCACACCCTATTGCCACAGACGCATCTATCATCTTTCTGGCCGTTTCCATGCTGCCGTTATGACTGCTGTTCACTTCTGAAACAATGTATGGCCTGCCATAATCTGACAGGACCGTTCCATCCCATAATACACATTCCGCCATTTCTATTCCTCCGCCATATCCACAATCATTTCATTCCTGATCAGCTCTCTCGGCAGGAATGGTGACAAATCCTCGATGGGTCTGTGTACCAGTTTCCTGTTTTCATTGATTGCATACGATTCGTGCAGATATTTCTGTTCAGGCGTACACATGACTTCGATCAGCTCTGTCCCAGCAACTATTCCGGAAGTCAAACCGGGCAGGGCCTCCAGAAATTCCTTCCTGCACCCGATTCTTTTGTACGAAAGACCGAAGCAGTCCGCTATCCCTCTGAAGTCAGGAGCCGGCACCCCATCCGAGGGATCATTGCCAATGGTCCTTCTACGAAACAGGTCCCGCTGACGCTTTCTGATCACAGCATACATATTGTTATTAATGACCAGAATCCTTACCGGAATCTTCATGGAAGCAATAATCTGCAGTTCCTGGAGATTCATCATGATGGACCCGTCTCCAACGATGCAAAGAAGATTCTTTCTTCCGCCTGCATAGGCTCCTATGATGGCTGGAATCGCATATCCCATTGCACCCTGGGCAGCAGGAAATAAACATCTTTGCCCTTCTTTAAATCGTATAACGGAAGGAACTGTCAGTTCTTCAAAGCCCGCATCTGTAATAAGCGTAGCGTCTGCAGGAAGCAGAGGACCAAGTTCGTCCAGCAGAGAATATAAATCGATCTGGTCCGCAGCCTTCAGTTCTTTTACAAAGGCTTCATTCTTTACGGAAAACAGTTCCTTCCAGTGCAGGCATCGATCCGACCAGCTGCTTTCATGCCGGGCAGGACCGCAGGATATCAGCTTCTCCATAAAGACAGACGCATCGCACAGGACTGTCCGATGAACAACACCTTCTTTCTGGTGTTCCTTTTCATCAATGTCCACAGCCGTGACTTTCGCATCTCTGGCAAAGTTCTTTCTTGTCCCGGTCAGCTGAGAACACAGTTTAGACCCGATGGCAAGAACATAGTCACTGTTCTGAACTGCAAAGTTTCCGGCACGGGATCCTCCAAGACTGCCGACTGTACCTATAGACAGCGGACGGCTGCTTCCGCAGATATCTGCCCCGGCTGGTGACGTGACTACCGGAATCCGGCAGGATTCACTCAGATATCTGATGGATTCTTCGGCCTCTCTGGAGCCTCCTCCTGCCAGGATCACAGGCCTCTTCGCCTGATTCACTTCCTCTGCCACCGCCTGTATACAAGAAATATCCGGATCTTTTTTCTGAGACGATTCATAATGAACAAGTCCGGACTCTTCAATTTTCATATTCTGAAGGTCCAGCGGCACATCGATCCAGACAGGACCTCTTCGGCCGTCCATGGCAAGGTGCAAAGCCTTTTCCACTTCGAAAACCGTCATTTCCGCATCTTCCAGCATGACTGCGTACTTGGTCACAGGTTTTACAATGCTGACGATATCCGCTTCCTGCGATCCATAGGTGCGGATGCCGGCCCCCGTATGTCTTGTATTCTCATTCAACTGATTATTGCCGGATATAAAGACAACAGGAAGGTTATCCTGATATGCACACAAGCAGGCCGTAACTGCATTGGCCGCCGCACAGCCTGTAGATACCAGACAGGCCGATACTCCTTTATGTACACTGGCATAAGCCATGGCCGCATAAGAGGCCCCCTGCTCATGGTAAGTGGAAACCGGAGTGATATTCTTGTTCTTTGCCACGGCATCCGTAAGATAAAGAATTCCCCGGCCTGGAATCAGAAATATATGTGCGGCACCGGCCTCATTGACCTTTCTGATGATATAGTCTGCTACTCTTTCCATGACAGCGCTTACCTCTTTCCGGGAATAAACTGATTCATTACATCAGGAATCGCAATTTCCAGCTCGATCGTACATGCCACGATTCCGTCTACCCTGCCTATGACTTTTCCTTTTGCAAATCCCCTTTTAAAGGAATCCAGCATCGCTTCCATATCCAGTCTGTCACCAGGAATGATTTTCTTTTTAAATCGGGCATTCTTCACGGCAACAAATCCCGTCTTCTTACCTTTATATTCAGGTATAGTCAGAAAAGTCATCAGAAACACCTGTGTCATGGCTTCGATTTGTACAAATCCGGGAACATTCGGCTCATCCTCAAAATGTGCAGGAAAAAACCATTCGTTATAAGTAAAATTCTTGTAGCCCTCTGCATACTTTCCCGGTACTGCTTCAGTAATCTTATCTACGAACAATAAAGGATACCGGTTCTGCTGATACTGCTGAATCTGATATGCATCTAAGTTCTCTATTTTTTCCATCTTGGATCAACTCCTTCTCCTTTGATGCCTTTTCTCAAAATCTTCTTTCAGCATTCCAAGCATCAGAAGATCATGATATTTGCCGCCCGCATAAACAGCTTGTCTCATCGTTCCCTCAATCGTAAAACCTATCAGTTTATTCAATGCCATGGCCTGCCGATTGTCTGCCATGGCACTGCCTTCAATTCGATTCAGGTTTAATTCGTTAAAGGCATATCCAAAAAGAGTAACCATGGCATCCAGGGCGATTCCGCTTTCTGTCACTCTGGAGGTATCCATCTTGATACCCGTAGAATGAGCAACCCTGCTGATCCAGTCAAAGTCACCCATAATGACTGTTCCCACAACTCCATCCTTTTGTGTTTCAATGATCAGCCGCAGTGTCCTGTCATCATCTACTATTTTCTGATACCAGTGTTCCTGATGTACCGCTGAAACAGGATACGCAGTACCTACTACAGATGCACTTATTTCCGGATCGTTCATCAGATTCTGCAAAAACTCAAGATCACGTTCCTCAATGGCCCTTAACGTTACTTTTCTTCCAATCAGATTCATTTTCCCATCCTTTACTACAATTCAGTCTGCACTGTCGATCCTTCTGATGTTTGGCAAGGCCGCAGATGTCCGATGGCTAACAGCCCTCCTCTACACCTTCTGATAAAGCTGCCTTACTGTCTCATCCACCACCTGTTTTTTATCGAATCCAGCACAGATATAGGAACGGGAAGCCCTTCCCATCTCTGCTTTCTTCTCATGAGGCAACTCTATGAACTTCTTCATAGCCCCATAGAGGCTGTCCGCATCACGAACGGGGACCAGAAAACCTGTCACATTGTCTTCTACCGCTTCCATGCATCCATGGATTTTAGACGTAATAAGGGGTCTCCCCATAGAGCCGCATTCCAGGAGAGTGTTGGCCATGCCTTCGTGATAGCTGGGCAGGACAAAGCAGTGGCAGGAAGCAATGAGAGGTCTGATATCCTTCAGGAATCCGTGATAAATCAGTCTTTCCTTATCCTGCATCTCTCCGATCAGCTCTTTATAGTTTTCTTCGTAACTTCCCGCGACATGAAACTCACAGGAAAAGCCTTTTCTATTGAGCCGCTTTGCCGCTGAAAAGAACTCCTCTATTCCTTTTTCTTTCATAACACGGCCGATGAAAAGAAACCTCACAGGCTCCTTCTCATCCGGATAGGGAGCATAGGAGAAATGTTCGGTATTTACCCCCGCTCCGTGAAGTACACAGATTTTTTCTTCGGGAAACAGCTTCAGGGAGACCATTTCCTCTTTGATGCCTGGATTTTCCGTAAAGACAATTCCGGCCCGGCTGCAGCCTGCACGATAAAGCCCTTTCACAACCATCTTTAAAAGGCCTTCCTTCTGAAAAGCCGTTCCAAGCCCCGTGACATTGATGGCAAAGGGAATGCCGAGGATAGAGGCGGCCATCCCGCAGTAAATATTTGGCTTGATGGTATAGGTGACCACCAGATCCGGCCGTATCTTCTTAAGAAGCGACATATATATAAGAAAGAGCCCTGTATCCTTCAAGGGATTTACTCCCCTGCGGTCAACCTCCGTTTTAATAAAAGTGCATCCCAAAGCTTTGATCCCTTCTGTACAATCACCGTCCGGCAGGGATACGAATACCTCATGTCCGTCAGAGATCATCCGCTGTATCAGGTCCCGCCTGAATATATACAGCCCATAGCTGTCATTTGCCGCAATAAATATTTTCATAGACCCTAATGCACCTCTCGATAAGAGGGAAAGAAACCTCCTGTGGGATCAGCAGAGTTCTGAGCCGCCAGGCAGAGCCTGTTGTATACATCGGGCAGAAACACAGCCTTTCCTATATAAAAGTCTTTAAGATTCTTTTCCGTACGTCCAAAGCTGCGCTTGAATCTAAAAAGCGGATCTTTTTCGTCGGATGAAAGGCCGCCGCCAAGGTGCAGCCAGTGCATACCGCATTCTCTTCCGTATTCGGCCGCTTTGGAAAGAATGGCATTATTGGACGCATAAGAGTAGAAATCTCTGTCCGTGCTGGCGAGATGATAATGCATACTGCTGCCGCAGAGCATGAACATAGCAGAAGAAATGATAGTGTCTTCTACATAGGCATTGATCAGAACTACGCTGCAGCCGTTGATTGCCCTGAGGCCGTCAAAATAGGGCTTTTCAAAATAGTAATAGTCACTGGCCCTGTTCTTATCCATAGTGGAGTAATAGAGCCGGATAAAATCTTCCATGTGCAGGCACTTTTCATCAACTTCCACCTGTACGCCTTTTTTAGCCGCTTTGCGGATCATGTTCCGGCAGTCCGGCGTAAACTGCGTTCTGAAATAATCCTCGTCCGTAAGATCTACGGCAACGGTATGACGGTTATAAGTCGTCTCATAAAGATTCCCGAAATCAAGAGCATTTTCAGCCAGAGGGTGGAAACGTACAAATTCGTCCACGATCCGGTTCTTTCGGCAGTAGGAAACGTAGTCTTCCCTGTAAGCATCGGCCAGCTTTTCCCGATCCTCCGTCTCCAGAACAAGCGGACCTCCGTAGCCGTAAGGGGTGATGGCATCAAAAAACTGCTCTCCTTCCAGAAGGATAGGTACCGGGCGCTTTATAAATACGCTTCGGACATGACCATATTCACAGACAAAATCATAAGTCTGTGCTTTTCCCCCTTCGATCTGTTCGTTCAATACTCCATATGCCGGAAGAAAATAGATATCATGCATGATGGTCCAAATACTCCTTAATCGTGTTGATCTGCCGCTTCATATCTGCCCTGTCGTAACGCTGGTCGCAGAGAAGCGAGAGTTCACCAGCGTATAGCTCTGCTCCTCCGCCTGTCCCCGGATCCGGCCAGTGGACGGGGCAATAGATCCGATTCTGAATCAGACAGCGGCGAAGAGAAGCTCTTAGGGAATCTTTGACGAGTACCGGCACAAATAGAGGTACATTCCCTTCTCCAAGTTTGGGAAAGAGAGGACGAATTAAAGAACTGTCAATCTCTGAAAGTCCGCGGTAAAGCTCACCGGCATTCTCCTTTCTCCGCTCTTTCAGAAAAGGAAGATCCAGACGGCTCAGGTCTGAAAGGCTCTTCTGATCAGCCTCATAACCGGAATAGTCACCATCCAATAGTTCCTCCGCACCGGCAAAGGCGTCCAGAAACACCTGCTTTTCCAAAGCAGCACCGTTCAGCCAGGCCGCCTTCGTCTTTGCTCCTTCCCTGCGAAGGCGGATATACTCTCCCAAAGGGGGTTTTACAGGTCCGGTTTTCCACTCACCGGTACACTTTATTGCCGCCGCCGCGCAGGAAAAGAACCACTTGCGCCAGCTTGCAATGACATAATCCGAATGGTTGCGGGCCCTGCTGTCCGAATAAAGCGATTGTACGCAGTCAAGAATGACCGCTCTGCCTCTGGCCTGCTCAGACTCTGCCAGATACACTGTCTCCTCCTGGGAAAAGCCGAAATAATCAAGAAGCAGCACCGCATCACATCCGTGATCTTTTTTCAGCAGGCGGCAGATTCCCTCTCTGCCAGGCTGAACATCATAGAACCGGACCTCCAGGCCAAGCCCCGAAAAAGGATGAATCATGGAGTCGCAACAGTAGGACGGCAGATATATGGACCGGATATGCCGCTCCTTTATGAGATCCCGGCCGGTCAGTTCCAGGGCCGTACGCCCTGAAAGAACGAATTGTGTCCCTGTCTCTGGGAATATCTCCTCTTTTTCCTGTAAGGGAAGATCCCAGAATTCACTTCCAAGTTCCATACAGCTCCTTCAGGCTTCCCTCTGGGCACCGGCACTCCTGGCAAATTCTTCCATGAACAGGCGCCGCTTTTCATATAAAGCTGCCTTCTGATAAGTTTCTGCCTTCTGATAGTTATACTCCGCCATCCGGTACATCTGCTCCGGTGTCAGATCTGCCAGCTCTTTCGCGATTTCCTTTACAGACCCCTTTTTATGGATATAGTCAGGCTCAAGAAGCTCCGGATTTCCACCGGCATCCGAAGCAAAGGCAGGCAGCCCCCGGCTCATGGCTTCGATCAGAGCGCGAGAAAGCCCTTCCACCTGACTTGGCTGTATGTACAGATCCAATGAATCCAGCCATCCATATATCTTTTCATGAGGCATGACTCCTTCGAAAACCACCAGATCTTCAATCTCCAGTCTTACGGCCAGCTCTCTTAATGCGCTGTCGTCACCTCCGCCCGCCAGATGATATTCATAGGGACAGGCCCCCTCTTTTTTCAGCCGGGCCAGCGCCTCAAAAACAAACTTCTGGCCCTTATAGGCAACCTGAACACTTCCGGAAGTTCCGATCCGAAGGATTCTCTCCGAAGCCTTCAGGGCCTTTATCTTCTCAAGCCGTTTTTTTAGAACTGCTTCGTCAGAGGGGAGGAGTTCCACATCGGATATGGCCGCACTGATTCCATTGGTCGGATACCTGCCCTGCAGAAATTTCTCCGTCACATAAATGGCATAAGAAGCATTTCTCATGCTGTAGCGCATCTGAGATGCTTCGAAGGGCGCCAGTAGTTTTCCTCTCAGGCTGTGGTGGGTCAGACTGTCCCAGGGGCAGCCTACTGCTTCTGCCAGATAGGGAATTCCCTTCTTTACGCATATCTTTGCCGCCACATAGCTGTAATAGGACTGCATCCGCAGAATGACTGCTCTGGAAGAATCTATATATTCTTCCAGAATCATGTGTATTTCTCTCCGGATCCCCGGATTCAGAAAATCTCTTACGGATGCCACCGTGTCAGGCAGAAATTCCACATTGATCCTGTCATCCGTCAGTGGATTCATTCTCTCGAAAGCTGCTTTGTCCGACGGATCTGCAGGGTCTTTTCGCATAAGAAGCGTCAGATGATCGAAACATTCCAGATACCTGTCGAATATCTCCTGCGAAAAGGATGTTCCGGTATAGAACCTGCCTTCCCGGTCCTGCGCTATTCTGTCACCGAAAACAAAAATTGCATCCATTCTTTATCCTTCTGATAGCATCATAAGAAAGCCTGCCGGCAAAGCTTCATGCATCTGCAGGTGAAGTCTTCTCCGAATCGGCAATTTGATTACTTTCCTGATTCTTCGTCTGTCCTTTTCTGCGGAGAAACAGTTCATAATCCTCGTTTTTATAGGAAGATCCATGGGCTCCTGCAGGACGATAAGTCCCTACGATTTCCCTGACCATAGACCGGATGTCCCTTTCCCTGTTCTCACAAGCAGCGTCCATCAGATCCTGCAGCCGGGTCAGGAAATGTTCCCCGTCGAAAGGAATGGGGTTTCCAATAAAGATCAGGTCATTGGGAGTCTTCCGCATCCCCTCTTCGGCCATAAGCTTTTCTTCAAAGAGCTTTTCCCCGGGTCTGAGTCCCGTATAAACGACCTTAATATCCACATCCGGTTTCAGGCCGGAAAGGCGGATCAGGTTGCGGGCCAGGGTATCGATCTTGACCGGTTCTCCCATATCCAGGACATAGATGCTGCCGCTTTCCGCATAAAAGCCCGCCTGCAGAACCAGACTGACGGCTTCGGGAATGGTCATAAAGTAGCGGATGATATCGGGATGGGTCACCGTAACAGGGCCTCCGGCTTCGATCTGCTTCCTGAAAAGAGGGATGACCGAACCGTTGCTGCCAAGGACGTTGCCGAAGCGGACCGCCACGAAGCGGGTATGGGAATGGAAACGGGGATCCGGCATGGAATCTGCCCCCTCATCCTCATCCCATACATGGGCATGCAGAAGAGGAAGGTCTTTTTCCCTTCCCTGAGCAATCTTTTCCGCAAAAGTCTGAATGACCATCTCGCAGAGCCGTTTGCTGGCCCCCATAATGTTGGTGGGATTGACAGCCTTGTCCGTGGAGATCATAACAAAGCGCTCACAGCCGTAGTACATGGCTGCATAGGCTGTCTTGTAGGTTCCAATGGCATTGTTCTTTATGGCTTCGCAGGGGCTGTCCTCCATCAGGGGGACGTGCTTATGAGCCGCTGCATGATAAACGATCTGGGGCTGATACCGGGCAAAGACTTCCATCAGTCTCTTGCTGTCCCGGACCGACCCGATCAGAGTGATCAGATCCAGGTCCGGATAGGTGCGTCTGATCTCCTGCTGGATTTCATAGGCATTGTTCTCGTAAACATCAAAAATAATGAGCCGGGAAGGCCCTACCGCCGCCACCTGACGGACCAGTTCCGAGCCTATGCTGCCGCCTCCGCCTGTCACAAGGACCACCTTGCCCGCAAGATATCCCGTTATTTCAGAAAGCTCCACTTTGATCTGCTCCCTGCCAAGGAGATCCTCGATGGCCACCTTTTTAAGAGCGTTTACGGAAACTTCTCCGTTAATCAGCTGATACATGCCGGGCAGAGTCCTGACTTCGCAGCCGGTCTCTTTGCAGATGTTCAGGATCTCTCTTTTATCTGCTGCGGGAGCACTGGGAATTGCCACATAGATCTTGTCGATCTTATATTTTTCCGCGCTGGAGAGGATCTCGTCCCGGCCGCCCACGATCCGGACGCCGTCGATATACCGGTTCCATTTGACCGGATTGTCATCGATAATGCACTGGACCCTGCCGTCCGTTTCCTTGGCCATGCGGATATCCCTGAGGATCATCTGCCCAGCATTGCCGGCACCGATCAGCATGATGTTTTCCCGCTGCACATCGCTTCTTCTGGATAAGCGGAGCTCCCTTTCCAGGAGAATGAAACGGTAAGAGAACCTGATCCCTGTCATGGCGCCGAACTGAATGATGGCTCCGAACAGGTAATAGGAAATGGGCATGCGGACAAAGAGGAGTGTGATGGCCGCTCCGTGGAAGGTGCAGGAAATCATGGACCCGATCAGTATCCTGGCAAGTTCGTTGTGGCTGGCAAAACGCCAGACAGACCTGTACAGCCTCAGATAGGAGAAAAGAAGGATGCAGAAGATCGTATAAAAAGGAGCAAACTTCAGGAAAGGCTGCAGATAATAATCCGGAATCACGGAAAAACGCAGGTCAAACCGAAGCCAAAGGGCAGCAAAATAAGAGCCGTTTACCACGACCATGTCATACAGCAGAAGCGCAATCGTAAAAAACCGGCTCCTGTCCGGAATAAAAGGCAGTCTGCTGCGCTTTGTATTGGAGGCTTGTCTGTTCTTATCCTCCTTCGGCATTTTTTCCGGCATTTTTCAAGTCCCTTATCTTTTTGTTTTAATCGCTGCGGTCAAAATCCATGTCTTCAAATCGTTAGCTGATCCTGAATTATTCACGTGGGTAGGTCCTGCATAGGGTCCCTGCCCTCGGACACGTAAACTGGCATTTCATTGGCACGATTTTCGGAAACTGCCCTGAAAAAGGGCATAGTATCCATGTTGTTTCAGGGTAGCTCCTTTGAAATTGCCAAGGTACATGAGCTGCTGGTTACTATTTATTCCAGCTGAGGCTGCAGTCCCCGTATATTTGCAAGAGTTTCATAGAATTTTTTCCTGTAGGGACAGCTGCTGCACAGCTTGAACACGGTATATCTTGCCGAATGGACCACTTTTGCAGCGACTTTCAGCAGTTTAAGACGGATAGTGTCGATACGCTG